>ULKP01015992.1_pt1 | contig 28668 bp, 22 predicted proteins | sample 1951191 | NCBI WGS metagenome assembly ULKP01 (sample SAMEA4835504, study PRJEB28245) | human gut metagenome | biome: gut microbiome; material: fecal sample | place: Denmark | collected 2008
CGGTGGCCGACAAGCGGTTCAAGGACGTGCTGAAAACGTCGGCCGTGCAGGACAGCACCGCCTCGGTAAAGCTCACCAAGTACATGGCAGACCAGCTTGAATACGACGTTTACTCGAAAACCGGCGGCGTGATAGTGTTCTCCGAAGTGTATTACCCGAGCTGGACGGCCACCGTCGACGGCCAGCCTGCCGAGCTTGGACGCGCCGACTACCTGCTGCGCGCCCTCAACGTAGCCCCCGGCAAGCACAAGGTAGTGCTGACGTTCCGACCCAAGTCGGTAACCATGACCGAAACGACTGCCTACATAGCCTACGCGGCAATAGTCATCGTAATCATCATTGCGGCATTCATCGGATACCGCAAAAAGAAGGAACAGAAGGCGTAATGCCGCCATGCGCATAACGCCCTGGCATCCAACATGTTGCAAAAGGCCGTCTTTTAGCTTGTAAAAGACGGCCTTTTGCATTGCAATTTGCGGCCTTTTACAAAGCAAAAGGCCGCAAATTGGAAAACGGGCGGACATATTATGTATGAAGACCGGTGTCTTTTCAATGAAAAGATGTATATTTGCAGCGTCACAAACATAAGCAAATCGAACACGGAATGCAGTTCAGGACAAAAGTAAACATAGCCAAGCCCGACTTTGAAATAGAGCCGTGCGAGGAGATGCTGTTCGTGGGTTCGTGCTTCGCCGACAACATAGGGCGGCGGTTCAAGGAAGAAAAGTTCCGCGCAACGGTCAACCCATACGGCGTGATGTACAATCCGGCGAGCATCCTGCACACGGTAAAGAGGTGTGGAAACGCGCCGCGCGTGGCACTGTTCACCCTCGGCACAAACCATGTCTACATACTTAATGAAACGGGCGAGATTGTAGACAACTGCTCCAAGAGGCCGCAGCGGCTGTTTACAGAGAGGGAACTGGACATTGACGAGTGCGCCGCCTACCTCGAAGAAGCTGTTGACACGCTTGCGGAAAGGCGGCCCGACGTGAAGGCGGTAGTGACCGTAAGCCCCATACGCTACGCCAAATACGGTTTCCACGGCAGCCAGCTGTCGAAGGCGGTGCTGCTCCTCGCCGCCGACAGGCTTGTGAAGTCGCGCCCCGGAACGGTAAGTTATTTCCCGGCATACGAGATAGTAAACGCCGAGCTTCGCGACTACCGCTTCTATGCAAAGGACATGCTCCACCCCTCGGAACAGGCCGTTGAGTATATATGGGAAGTGTTTTCAGAGGCTTATTTCTCGCCAGAGGCAAAACGCTTCATCGAGGAATGGCGCCCCCTGAAAGAGGCTTTGGGGCACAAGCCGTTCAATCCGGAGTCGGCGGAATACAAGGATTTCATGAATAAAACTATGTTAAAAATAGGCGAACTGTCAAAAAAATATCCGAACTTTGTATTGTAATAGCAGACAAGTTACAAGCAGACGAGTTGACAAGGACATTCAACTTGTTGAAAGACAGGCGGCGACTGTATGGAAAGGGCTTTCACATATCCAGTTTACAGACTGCAAAAACAAAATTCCTTGTTTGCTTGTCACTCGTCAACTTGTCAACTAAAATAAAACAAAATGCTCTATTCAATTGAAAAAATAACGACCTTGATAGGTGCGCGCCGCTACGGCTCGGCTGACGGCAACATACGTTGGATACTGACGGACAGCCGGAGCGTGTGCTTTCCAGAGGAGACCTTGTTCTTCGCAATACGGTCGGAACGCAACGACGGACACAAGTATATAGCCGACCTTTACCGCCGGGGAGTGAGGAATTTCGTTGTGGACGAACTGCCGGAAGGCTACAGCAAGGCTTACGCCGACGCCAACTTCCTTAAAGTTCCGCACCCGGTAGAGGCCCTGCAACGCCTCGCCGAACGCCACCGCGACGAGTTCGACATCCCCATTGTGGGCATAACCGGCAGCAACGGCAAGACCGTTGTGAAGGAATGGCTGTACCAACTGCTCTCCCCCTGGATGGTTGTCACACGCAGCCCGCGCAGCTACAACTCGCAGATAGGCGTGCCGCTGTCGGTCTGGCTGCTCGATGAAAGAAGCCAGATAGGCGTGTTCGAGGCCGGCATAAGCCAGAAAGGAGAGATGCAAGCCTTGCGTGACATCATACAGCCGACAATCGGAGTACTGACAAACCTCGGCACGGCACATCAGGAAAACTTCTCGTCGATGGAGGAAAAATGCCTCGAAAAGCTGAAGCTCTTTCACGACACAAAGGCCATTGTATATCCCTTTGACGACGAAACGGTGAGAAGCTGCATAGCAAGATACGACTACAAGGGCGAGAAAATCGCATGGTCGATGAAAGAACCGGCGGCAAAGATGTTCGTAAAAGCCATCGAAAAGAGCGGCACGTCAACGACCGTCAGCTATGTGTTTGACGGCATGGAGGGCCGCTACACGCTGCCGTTCATCGACGAAGCGTCGGTCGCAAACTCCGTAACCTGCGCCGCAATAGCACTCCACATGGGGCTTACAACGGAGCAGATTGCAAGCCGGATGCCCGACATCGAGCCTGTTGCCATGCGTCTGGAGGTAAAGGAAGGCCAGCACGGATGCACTCTGATAAACGACTCTTATAACTCTGACATCAACTCGCTCGACATCGCCCTCGACTTCATGAGCCGCCGTCCGGACCACGCCGGACGAAAACGCACGCTCATATTGAGCGACATCTACCAGAGCGGAAAGTCCGGCGAGACATTATATAAAGAGGTGTCAGACCTCGCAAGGACACGGGGCGTGCAGAAGTTCATCGGCATTGGCCCCGAAATCAGCGCCAACGCAGATGCCATAGACATTCCGGAAAAGCATTTCTTCGCCGACTGCCACGAGTTCATTGCAAGTCAGGAATTCGGTACTTTGCACGACGAGGTGATACTGCTGAAAGGCGCACGCCGCTTCAGTTTCGACCTGCTGACCGAGCTTCTGGAACAGAAGGTACACGAAACAATACTCGAAGTCAACCTCGGCGCACTGGTTAACAACCTCAACCACTTCCGTTCGTACATGAAACCAACCACAAAACTCGTGTGCATGGTTAAGGCCGACGCCTATGGTGCAGGCGCTGTGGAGGTGGCGAAGACGCTGCAAGACCACCGCGTTGACTATCTCGCAGTGGCCGTTGCCGATGAAGGCGTAACGCTAAGGAGGAACGGCATCACGGCGAACATCATGATAATGAACCCCGAAATGACGGCGTTCAAGACGATGTTCGACTACAAACTTGAGCCGGAAGTTTACAGTTTCCGACTGCTCGACGCCCTTGTGAAAGCCGCACAGAAAGAAGGCATAACGGGATATCCCGTCCACATAAAGCTCGACACGGGCATGCACCGCCTCGGCTTCAACCCACAGACCGACATGGACGAGCTTATCAGCCGCCTGAAACGGCAGAACGCAGTGATACCGCGCTCGGTATTCTCGCACTTTGTAGGCTCCGACAGCGACGACTTCGACAACTTCTCCGCCCACCAGTTCGCACTTTTCAAGGAGGGAAGCGACAAGTTGCAGGCGGCGTTCAGCCACAAGATACTGCGCCACATGGACAATTCGGCAGGCATAGAGCACTTTCCCGAGCGCCAGCTCGACATGTGCCGACTCGGCCTCGGACTGTACGGCATCGACAGCCGGGACAACTCCCTTATCAACAACGTATGCACGCTGAAGACCACGATACTGCAAATACACCCCGTGCCGAAGGAAGAAACCGTAGGCTACAGCCGCAAGGGAATACTCACAAGGGACAGCCTTATCGGCGCTATACCCATAGGCTACGCCGACGGACTCAACCGCCTGCTCGGCTGCGGACGCTGCTACTGCCTCGTGAACGGCAAGAAAGCCCCCTACGTAGGCAACATCTGCATGGACGTGGCGATGATAGACGTGACCGACATCGACTGCAAGGAAGGAGACAGCGTGGAGATTTTCGGCGACAACCTGCCAGTACCCGTACTCTCGGACGTGATGGGAACCATACCCTACGAGGTGCTTACAAGCATCAGCGGAAGAGTGAAGAGAGTGTATTTCCAAGACTGACGCACGGCGGACACAACGCCCTGATTTACAGACACATAACTACAAGCATTGTAAAACGTGGCCTTTCAGCCTGCAAAAGACGGCATATTGCAGGCTGAAAGGCCGTCTTTTGTAGGGCAAAAGGCCACGTTCTGCATCGCAACGGAGCCATTAAGCTATTTTAACGAGGCGCCATCCGTTTTTTAATGAAAAAACAGTAACTTTGCGCAAACTTACTTAAACGCAGACTATTTAATCAAATTAATAACTGATGAATCCAATTCAAACAACAAAGATGACCAACTTCCGTTGGGTCATTTGTGCTTTGTTATTCTGCGCCACGACTGTAAACTACCTTGACAGGCAGGTGCTCTCGCTGACGTGGAAGGACTTTATAGCACCCGAGTTCCACTGGACAGATGCCGATTACGGCATGATTACCGGTTTCTTCTCCATCTTCTACGCCGTCGCCTGCCTGTTCGCCGGCAAGTTCGTAGACTGGATGGGCATAAAGAAAGGCTACCTTTGGGCCATCTTCATATGGTCGCTCGGCGCGTGCCTGCACGCCGGATGCGGATGGGTGACGATGGAGATAGAAGGGCTTGAGTCAGTCCACGCCCTCCGCATGGTTGAGGCCGGCAGCGAGATGGCCGTCGCTATCGCCACGTTGAGCGTATGGCTGTTCCTCGTATGCCGTGCAATCCTTGCATTAGGCGAGGCGGGCAACTTCCCGGCAGCCATCAAGGTAACGGCCGAGTACTTCCCCAAGAAAGACCGCGCGTTCGCCACGTCAATCTTCAACTCGGGCGCATCGGTAGGCGCATTGGCCGCTCCGCTCACCATCCCAATCCTCGCGCAGCACTTAGGCTGGGAGATGGCGTTCATCATAATCGGTGCAATAGGCTTCGTATGGATGTTCTTCTGGGCGCACCTATATGAAAAGCCTGAGAATTCGAAGCACGTGAACAAGGCCGAACTCATCTACATCAACCAGGACGACGAGGAAGAGGCCAAGCCTGCCGAAGGGGCAAAAGAGGAGAAGACAATACCCTTCCTGCAGTGTTTCAAGTACAAGCAGACATGGTCGTTCGTAGTGGGCAAGTTCTTCACCGACGGCGTATGGTGGTTCTACCTGTTCTGGGCGCCGGCTTATTTCTCCGACCAGTTCGGCTACGCCTCGTCGTCATCAATGGGCATGGCGCTCATCTTCGTGCTCTATCTTATCGTGACAATACTGTCAATCTACGGCGGATACCTGCCCAAACTCTTCGTCGAAAAGAAGGGCATGGGTCCCTACTCGGGCCGTATGCTGGCAATGCTCATATTTGCGTTCTTCCCCCTGTTCGCGCTGTTCGCGCAGCCGTTGGGCGGCTATTCGGCTTGGTTCCCTGCAATAATCATCGGCCTCGCCGGCGCAGGTCACCAGGCATGGTCGGCCAACCTGTTCTCGACAATCGGCGACATGTTCCCCAAATCTACCATCGCGACCATAACCGGTATCGGCGCAATGGCTGGCGGCATAGGCTCATTCCTGATACAAACAGGTGCAGGCAACTTGTTCACATACGCAGCCGGTACGACAATCGTAAACGGAAAAGAAATTGAAATGACCAAAGAACTCCTCATGCAAGGGGCTGAGTTTGCACGTCCTGCGATGGAGTTCATGGGCTATACAGGCAAACCCGCAGGGTATTTCATCGTTTTCAGCATCTGCGCCGTAGCCTACCTGCTGGCTTGGATAATAATGAAGAGCCTCGTTCCGAAGTACAAGCCCATCGTAGTAGAATAAAAATCAACCGCATCTTATATCAAGAATGGAAGCGCAACAGTTGCGCTTCCATTCTTTTTTTGTACCTTTGCCACGCTGAACTTACAAGAAAGGAACAACGACAATGAGCACCGTAATCTATCCATCGCCCATATTCGGGCCTGTACACAGCCGCCGCCTCGGCATATCCCTCGGCATAAACCTGATGCCTGCAGACGGCAAGGTGTGTACTTTTGACTGCATATACTGCGAATGCGGCTTCAACGCCGACCACCGTCCACGGCTGAAAAGGCCACCGCGCGAAGAGGTGGCGGCGGCTCTTGAACAGAAGCTAAAGGCCATGCAGGCCGACGGACGGCTGCCCGACGTGCTGACATTTGCAGGCAACGGCGAACCTACGGCGCATCCGCAGTTCGCCGGAATAATAGACGACACCATCCGACTGCGCGACAGTTACTGCCCCGAAGCAAAGGTGTCGGTGCTTAGCAACGCAACGATGGCGATGCGCCCCGACGTGCACGCCGCCCTCGAACGTGTGGACAACAACATCCTGAAGCTCGACACCGTAAGCCAAGAGTATATCAACAAAGTGAACAGACCCACCTACCCGACATACGACGTGCAGGAAATCATCGAGACAATACGCTCGTTCAACGGCCACGCCATAGTGCAGACAATGTTCATGCGCGGCACAATGGACGGCCAAAGCGTTGACAACACCGGCGAAGAATATGTCAACCCGTGGCTCGAAGCCATAAGGCACATCGCCCCACGGCAGGTCATGATATACACCATCGACCGCGAAACGCCCGACCACGAACTGCGCAAAGCATCGCCTGACGTGCTTGACGGCATCCGCGACCGCGTCACGGCAATGGGCATTCCGTGCTCTGTGGCATACTGACTGCGCCACAACCAACTACTGATATGCCAAAAGCGTGCAGCCGTCAAGGTTGCACGCTTTTGGCATATCGTGTTCAGGCTTATTGCATTATCTCAATTCTCATCTTGCAATCTTGTGCGCCCTGCAAAATTGAATGGCAGAGCGTGACGCAGAACTTACGATCCTTAAACAGGCTTTGCAATGAATAAATGACACTCTGACGGGAACATTCGCACAGCAAAGGCGTGGAAACATAACCTTGTTTGCACAGGCCGCAGGTGCATTCCAGAAAGAAAAGGTGGTACACCCTGCCCTTTTCCACCACCTCGCACCTCACTCCCGGCAGTCCGTCCGCCTTCATAAAGAAGGTGTCAATGTCGCCGCCAGACTCTTCATAGAGCCGCCTGTAAATGTCAAGAGTGCCGCCCTTGACGCAGTTTTTGCCGCATTCCGAGAAGAAAGCCGACCGTTGTTCTTGCGAAAGTCGGGCCATTCCTTTTTCAAAGCCCTTGAACCAATCAGACAAATCCATAACTCACGGTCTTTGTTTCATTTGCCGCATCACTTCCACATATCCCAATTTGTTGAACCGATAAAAGTTTTCTATCTGTTCAAGGGTATCGTTTTCCAAAAGCAGCAGCATTTCCTTTGCAAATTCCAGACTGCCCGTGCCGTTTGCAGTCACGATGCGCCGGTCTGCCACAGCCTGTTTGTCAACATACCCGGAGGCATTGGTATAGTTGTCGCCGCCCCACAGCTGCAGCTGCTCCAAGCCGTTGCCAGTGTGCCTTACGGCATTAAGGAAACCGTGACGTGCGAGGAACGACGCGGCATTGCAGATGGCTCCAACAATCAGTCCCTTGTCTATTGCACGGCGGACGATGGGCACCACCTTGCCGGCCATCTCTTCGTCAAGCCAGCCGAAGCCGCCGATAAGAACCAATGCCGCATAATCTTCGGGCATGGTATCGAATGAAAGTCGGGCAACATGCGGAAACCGCTGCATGAGCGGACGGCATCCAGCGTCGGGGCAACTATCTTGTTAACGTATTTCGGGCTTGTCTTGATGCTACGCTCGTCACATACAATGGCAGAAGCCAGGAACACCGCCTCATGGTCGGCATACTTGTCAAGCAACAGGTACAATACTTCGTTTTTCATATTTATTTTCTTTCTATGGTTTGACAGTCATGTTCGGCCATAAAATCACCGTTTATCCAGAACGTTGCTTCCTTGCCGACAAAGTGCAGGAGGACATAATCCGGGTCGTCAGGGCCGCCGGGAAAATGATGCACAAACCAGTCCTGCCACATCGCCTTGCGCACGGCGTTGTCAGTAACGACCTCCACCGTACCGCGCAGGGCCACTCCGTCACCGTAATGCTCATAGCAAAGCCCGGCCTTGTTGTTCTGCTTGAAGTCGCTTACTTTTACCGAACCGGCGCTCGTCGCCATCCAAACCTCGCTGAAACCCTTTGCTCCAATCTTCGACATCTGCACCGGACGGGGATAGCCCTTGGCGTCAACCGAGGCCACGGTTACGTTCTCGCACTGTGCAAGCAGCGCCGCAGCCTTTTCCGCCAACGTCCGTGTGTCTTTCTCCTTCCACCGTTTCAGCTGCGGAAAGCGTTTCCACATCTGTTCCTTTGCCTGCACTGGAGTGAGGTTCCAACCAGCCTGCGCATTTATCTGGTCTAAAAATTGCAGGCAGAACTCAATCATCTGGCTCATCGTGAAGTCCTGCGTGAACTTGCCGTCCTTGTAACAATAAGCGCAGTAATCCTCACTGCGGCCGCCGTCGGCCTCAGTCCCCATGCACTCATCGGCCAGGGGCATGCCGCAACTTTGACAAAACCGTTGTTCCATATAAAATTAAATCACTATGCCTACCAGTTCCCCAAATAGGCTGTTATTAAATGGGAAGCGTGGAACTGCGATGCTACCATGCCTAAGTTGGAGGTCGTAGGAAAAACCTTTAGTACAGATATGGTTATAGCAGCCCACGCCATAGCGCGAGAACCACTATGCCCTCTCTCGTACTAAGTTCGAAATTTCCTACGTTTCCAACTTACAAGACGAGCATAACGCTTCTTCTTTTTGTCACATGTATCACGGAAAGGCATCGAGCCAATCCTGATTACAAAGGTAGTCAAATTCCGCAACAAAACACCTGCCAACCGACAAATTTTAACCGGAAAAAGGAAAAAACGCCTGACATAGAAACTGCTGACGGCTACAAAAGGAGATTTACCGTGGACTAAAAGTGCAAAATTTAATTTCCCGATATGGCTTTCCTTTATAGCCATGCAACACCAGATGCAGAGCCATTGAACAATCACCTCAAAAGCCATTTTCTATCAAATAAATACAAGTAATCAAGCACCCTCCCTTCGGGAGGGCTGGGGTGGGTCTCATGCCGGGCTGGGGTGGGTTTTCAATCGACGGTCTTTTGCCTTCCAAAAGGCCATGTTTTACACGCTAAAAGGCCACCTTTCGCACTGCGAAAGGCGGCCTTTTGGAAACCCGTTGATTTTCAGTGGGTTATCAACCGGTTATTTGCCGTAGCCTAATCTATCATCTACCCCATGCTCACTTGGCGCCCAACTGCGTATAAACCTCCGCCACTTGGTCGGCAATCTTCTCCCAGTCATACTTGCGCATGTCGTAATCAACATGCTGCAACGGCCGCTCCATTACGTCTTTCAGCTTCCCGGCAAGGGCATCGACATCGCCTACGGGGAAATAATCGTCCTTGTCAAGCCCCACCTCGAGATTGGCCGGAATGTCGCTCACCACAACCTTCACGCCGTAGCTCATGGCCTCGAGCAGCGCGATCGGCAGCCCCTCGTGGCTCGACGGCAGGCAGTAGCAGCGGCAGTTTGCCAGCAGCGAGTGCAGCTTGCGCCCCTTGATGAAGCCCGTAAGCACAACGCCGTTCTTGCGCGCCGTTTCTTTCAGGCTGCGCGAATAGTCGTCCTCAAAGTCAGTGTCACCGGCAAGAACAAGCCTTATGCCGCTATCTTTCTTAGCTCTTAATTCTTCACTCTTAACTTGAGCATAAGCGGAAATAAGATGGTGCAGGTTCTTCTCCGGCACAAAGCGGCACATACCAAGAATATACTTGCCCTTCTCTATGCCGAGTTCGTCAAAATATTCGGGATAATCGCATACCTCCGGCTGCGACACTCCGTTGTAAATCAGGTGTACGTTCCGCGTGCGGTTGTACTTCCGTTTTATCAGATTGCGAATTACGTCGGAAATAACTATCACGTCGTCGGCGAACATGCAGCCCATGCGCTCGCCCAACTTGAGCACCGCCTTGGCCGCCCGGCCCCACTTGTCGCGGTCGTAGTCGGGACCGTGATGGGTGAACACGACCTTCATCCCCAGCACCTTTGCATACGGAACAAGCATCGCCGGGCCAATGGCGTGTATGTGTACGATGTCCGCCCCGAGCCGCTTCGCCTCGTTTATCGCGCGGAAAGTATGGATGATAGCCTCAAACGACTTTTTCTTCGGGCTTTCAACATCAACAAGCTTCACGCCCTTCCACTCCGTCAGTCCGTCGCTGACGTAGCTCGCCCGGCGTATCACCGTAACGTCAAATCCGCGCTTCACCATCCTCGGAAACAGCTCCTCGCAATGCGTCTCAACGCCGCCCATGACGTTAGGAACGCCCCGGGTGCCCGTAACAACTATCTTCATAAAATATCGAGATAAAAAAATAATTGACTATTTTTGCAGCAAATTCAGTCAAGTATTCGACAATGAAAGCGCCAGTCCACTTGAAAGAAACATTGCAATACGTAGGGGTTATCGCCTTATCATGCCTCTCCGCACTGTGGTTGCTGATGAAAAACGGCAATAAAAAATCATAAACCGAACAACAACTTTGTCACGCGGTATCTCTTGAAAACCTTGTATAACAAAACCGGCATTACGACACCACACCCTACAACAATCAAAGCTTCGGGAACAAAAACAAACCACAAGTCTGAATCGAGCGGCATTTTCCTTAAAACAGCCTTTGCAAAACCCTCAAATGTCGTATGGAACAAGTATATAATATATGAAGAGGCCGCAACAACCATCATCCAGCTTGACTGCACTTTACCATAAAAACGACACACAAGTTTGGACATTTCAATAACGAAAAATATCCCGACATAAGGCAACACCGCATCAATTAGTGTATTTTTACCCCCCCCATTTGCCATTTCGGCATATTGAACTGCAACAAACAAGAGAGAAGCCGCAGCGACCTTACGCATACTAAAACCGTTGACAAACTCATGCAAGAACTTTTGTTCGTATGCAACTACGCCAAACATGAAGAAAACTATCATCTGTTTACACTGGGAGAGACAAAACACATCCGGTAAAGACATTGGAATGAAATGCAATACCAAGCATACAAAAAAGAACAACAGCCGACTTTGTTTTGTCTTCATCAGTGGAACAATGACAAACATCCACCACAACGCCCAGATGAACCAAAGGAAATATCCGGCTTCAGGCAGGTAAAACATTCGCAGGAACGATGCTGAAGTTACAGGATTGTCTACGCTCAAACTTCCCTGCGTCAACAGTTTCAACGTTATGACGACGACGGAAGTTGCAAGATAAGGAACCATAAGGCGCCTTATCTTCTTCACCAAGAAATCCTTATAACCGACATCCCTCTTCGTCGCAATGTACACATAGCCGCTTGCGAACATGAACAACGGCATGTGGAACGTATAAATAATATCGTGCAATGCCACATACCATCCCGGAGAATTGTCTGGCACATAGTGGCCCACAACCACAAGGATGATGCAAACAGCTTTTGCTATGTCTATAAAAACAATTCTTTCCTTCATTGAATTTATGCTTATCTTTCCATCCGCCTCACAACCGGCTTCAGCACATAATACTTCATTACATGCGCAAAACAGATTACTCCCATTATCGTAAGCAGTGACGTAACGGCGTAAAAAAGGTCATGCTGAGTGATAGCGTTTTCAAGGTGCAGTCTTTCAACCACACGGAATATGAGCATGTGCGACAGGTATATCTCCATACTTATACCGCTAAGGTATCTTACCACGCGGTTGTTAAGCACCACATCGGCAGAACCCACGGCATAAACAAGCCACAAGGTGAACAGTGCCAGTTCGGCAGTATAAGCCATTACACCACCGGGAATTTGTTTCCTAAAAGCAAAGTAAGCGACTGTTATGACGACCGTTGAAACAACGGACAAAACAGGATGCCGTTTGCCGAACTCCGCTATGCGCTCCCGATAAAGGTAGGCTATACCACCGGCAACGAACAGCGGCGCACAGAACACCATGCACCTGCGCCCCGGGTCGGAGTAGTAAACTATCGTCAGCCATGCGAACACCAACGCCACAGCAAACGAGAGCCACGCCCTACGCCTGTTGTCAAGCATAAACACGAAAAACGGGAACAACATGTAAAACAAGAAAACAATACCAAGAAACCAGCCCACACCGATTACATGAACCTCTGTTGACGGCGGCAACAGTCCGAAACAGAGCGTAATGTTTGCAAACACCTCGTACAAAGAACCCAGACTCGGCGAAACGACCAAATCAATAAGACACAATGTAGCGAAAAACGGCAATATTCTTGCGTAACGCCTCTTGTAGAAATTCGCCGGAGTTATCGTCCCATCCTTTATGCGCCGGTAATAACCGCAGCACAGGGAAAAGCCGCTCACTATCATGAACAACAGGGTAAAATCTGTGAAAAACGGTATGAGTTCACCTGTCAGGTAATTCGCCGACGGCTTCACCGATATGTTGCTTAACACGTGCATCAAGACAATTCCCAATGCCGCATACGCCCTTAACCCGTCCAAAGAGGCGTACCGTTCCGCATTAACTTTATTTTTGCTTTCGGGGGGGGCAGTTAACGTTTTATTACACATGGATTTGGAATGAATTATGGGATAATGAATAATGATAAAATGAATAATTCTTAATTCTTCGTTCTTCACTCTTCGCCCTTCACTCTCAAGTCCCCTTGGCACGGGTCTTGCCCTACGTCGCACCATTTCGGGTCTATGCAGGCCGGTTTACCCTGCATGGAGCGCAGCTTGTTCTTCAAGGCCCACGCGGCAGGATACTTTATGTACTTGTGCATAACGGGGCTGGCCGTGCCCACCATCCAGCAGTTCTTCGGGCACTTGCGTACCATCTGCCGCACTTTCTGCGCCTGCTCGCTCTCCCATATCTCCATGAACGGCTTGTCGTGGATGTTGCCCATGCTCTCTTTCCAGTACTTCTCTTCCAGTCCGTTGCACGGCATCACCTCACTCCATGGGTCGATGAAGAAGTTTACCATGCCGGCCTCGCACGGCAACATGCGCCGTCCGCCCTCGATATAGTTTATAAGTCCCATGTTGAACCACGCACGGAACCAGCTCTTGGGGTGCTTTTCCTTCAATTGCCACTCTATCAGCTGGCGGAAGTTGTTTGTAACCTCGTCCTTGTTGGTTATAACATTGTCACCCTTGTGGAAGTAGTACGAGTTGTGGAAAGCCGCCGTGGCGAACTCCATGCCAAGCGAAAGCGACAGCTGGTAGAGCGAAAGCATATCCTTAGAGTTATGGTTTGACACGGTGCAGCCGAAGCCTATGTCCTTCAGCCCCATGTGCTTCAGGGTGAGCAGCGTGCGCAGGCCCTTGTCAAAGCCGCCTGCATGGCCGCGCAGCTCGTCGTTCTTTTGGCTAAGTCCCTCTATTGAAATGCGTATGCCTATGTTGGGGAACTTCTTTGCAAGAGCCACTACCCTGTCCTCAAACCATCCCGAAGTGGAGATTACTATGCGCGGCGTGTGGCGGTAACATTCCTCCACAATCTCTTCCAAGTCTTCGCGTATGAACGGCTCGCCGCCCGTAAGGTTTATGAACTTCAGCTGCGGCAGAGTCTTCAGGTCTGCCGCCTTGATTTCCTCCTGCCTGTTGGTAGGGTTTTTCCAGATGTTGCACATCTGGCAACGCATCGGACAACGGTACGTCAGAATGATGCTTGCGTCAGTAGGACGCGGAATTTTCAAGTCTGCCATTATTGTTTGTTTATTTATCAATATTTCGTGGTTATTTTCGTCTACGAAGCATATTTTCTTGAAATATGCTCTCCATACAGAGCATATTTTGCCGTTTTATGCTCTCTATGTGGTTATCTATATATTTCTTTTCAATTTCAACCGTCACACTGTCACATCGCATGTAACTCACAGTCTGTCAATCATTTGCAGTGTGACAGTTATTTAGCGCAACCGTCACATCTGTCACAATACTATATGCGTTGCTGTGTATCAGAATTAAAAACGTGACAATTGCGTGACGGATAAGCCAGCCTACTGTCACAGCATAAGTTCTTATAAATCAGAAACTTATGCTATGTTGTGACAGTGTGACAGTTAAAAACGAAAACTGTTTTTCATTTGCATGATACAAACTGTATCCTGAACGCTGCAAGCATGTTTTTAATCCGTCCGTTTGCCTTGCTTCCGCCGTAATACGATTTGCCGCATATTGCTGTGCGAAACGTGCTCTTTTACACGGTAAAACAAGGTCTTTTGCATGGCAAAACGTGGTCTTTTGCTGTTATACGCCGGTTAGGTGTAATAATATAGGGTTGTGATGCAAGTGTTATGTGAAAATGAAAAAGAAAAACGCAAACGTCTGTCATCTGTCAGATTTCGGTGTAACATATTGGCAATCAGCGTACTACACACTGACAGATGCAAGAACTAATCTGTCATAAATCCATTGGCTGCAGGTTTGCCTGACAGATGTACGGCTTATCTGTCAGCTCCTAACGCATTATGTTTCAATGTGTTACACCGAAAGCTGACAGATGACAGATGTTTTAAGGTTTTACGGTTATGAGGCTATGGGGTTTTACGGTTATGGGGTTGTGAGGTTATGGGGTTATGGGGTTGTGCGGTTTTACGGTTTTGCGGTAGTGTAGTTTTATGGTTATACGGATACCGTTTACTGTAAAATGCTGTAACAATAAGCCATCAATCATCCCCTTATAACCGCATAACCGTAAAACCTTATAACCCTATAACCTCACAACCCCATAACCGCATAACCTTATAACCTCACAACCGCATAACCGCACAACCTTATAACCTCACAACCGCATAACCCCATAACCTTATAACCCCATAACCGCATAACCTAACAACCGTAAAACCTCATAACCGCCTCATAATAACTCTCGGCATTGTAACGTTCCATCGCATTTCCGGCAATTGCCTTATAGTCGAACCCGGCTGCGAACATCGCCTTTATTTTCTCCGCCAGGTCGTCGGCGTTACCGCTCTCGAATGTCATTCCGCTCACGCCCTCGTCAATCAGTTCCGGTATTCCGCCGATGCGCGCACCGAGCACCGGTGTGCCCAAACATTCGGCTTCGATAACCGACAAGGGATTGTTCTCGTACCATTCAGAAGGAACAACCGTAAACCTCGCCTTTCCAACAATCGCCTTTATGTCATCCCATTGGCGGAAACCAAGAAACTCAACATTGCCCTTTAATTGTTCATTTTTAATTTTTAATTGCTCCAGCAATGGTCCTCCTCCTATTACTTTCAGCTTATAAGGCAACCGGGCAGCCGCCTCGATGAGCGTACCTACGCCCTTCTCATGGCTTAAACGGCCAACGTAGCAATAATAATCGCCTTTTGCATAGTCGTCTTTGCGGCATTTCTCTACGTCGATGAAATTGCAAAGCACTTTCAGCTTCTCCTTGCTGAAACCGCCCTGCGCCATCTTCTCCGCCATAAAGCGGCTCGGACAAATGAACAAGTCAGTGCAAGCCTCAAGCCTCGCCCTGTTCCACATAACCGCCTCTTTATAACCTACAAATGATGCCAACCGCGAACCTTTCATGCAGCGATACGTCTTACAATATGTCTTGTCGCCGCCGAAACACAGCTCGCAGATGTCCTTGCCGTCCTTCAGACAGTCATATCTCGGGCAGAGCAGCTTATAGTCGTGCAGCGTCCACACAACCCTGATGCCCCTCGCGTGCGCCAGCTCGGCCATTATAGGCGAAAGCTGCGTGTGTATGTTGTTGAGATGCACCACGTCAGGCCTGAAGTCATCCAGCAGCCTGTTGAACTTCGCCTTGACCTCGCGTGAGCCGAACGGCCTCGTCAGCGCCATCAGTTTACCCATCGCCTGCGGAAAATATCCCCTCCACGGCGTGTCAAGGTTTTCCGCATAATCCATCGCGAACACCGCCACCTCATGCCCATGCGCCTTCAGCAGTTGCTCAAGGTTAAGCATGTAGATGCAGTCACCGCCGCGGCGGTAATAAAATTTGTTGGAAAGTAAGATGCGCATAAATCAAAAAGTCATTTGCCATTATTAAAAACATCAATAAATAATTCGGCAGAATATTTATTCGTAAGATTATTTCTATATGCAATACAATTTGAAACAAATTGTTTATTACTATCTATCATGGTTTTCATGTCCGCTTCATCCCAATAATCCTTGGCTATGCCTAATGAGTTGGCTGCAATATAATCGGCAGATGCAGGCTCTAAGTTTGTCAATATTGGCGTGCCTGAAACTATGGATTCAGGAATTGATACCATATTCAAGTCCTTTCTTGTGTTTACAAGAAAAGCATACGAATTTCTTATGTATTCATTAAGTTCAGTTTGTGGCAAGAAGCCTACAAAATCAACATAACCCTGTAATTCCAGTTTTGTCGTCAATTTTTTAAGCTTACCTTCTTCCTCACCACGTCCAGCTATAATCAAGCGTATATCCTCATAGCCTTTCATTTTGTGAAACTTGGCAAACTTACGGATTATGCCATCAACGTTTTTGCGATAAATTAATTGCGAGGAACTTATTAACTGGCGTTTCTTCTTTACTGAATATTTGAACTTGTCAATGTCTATGCCGTGGTCGATGATTGTGTCCGAAACGTTAGACATATAACAGCGTATAAATTCAGCCGCTTTACGTGAACGTGGAACAACGCATCTGATGTTATGCATAAATAAATGAGCCACAACATTATACCAAAACTTGGAAGGCAATTTATGGAACTTGTTTTGATGCGTGGTCAATTCCTGCCATATCATTGTTTTTTGAGGGCATATCCGTGCGGCATATAAAGATTGGAATTGGAACACCTCACTTGATATTATAATATCAAAATCTTTATGATGTCGTTTGAGGTATTGTTTCATTTCCGAAGAATACGGTAATACCGAAGTTTTGAAAACATTTTTATAATCCGACTTGAAAAACAATACAGAGAATTCATAATACTCTTTTCCAATCGGTTTATAATCCTCCAATGCTGCTAACGTCACATTGTGTCCCAAATGTAAAAAGCCTAAGCACATTCCATAAATCATCGTATCCTTGATAGTCTGCACCCTCGGGATATTACCCTCACCATCAGGCGTATAAAGAATGCTGTTGAGAATCAAAATATTCATTGTATAGAGGAATAGTATTTGCAAAAAATCTGCTTTGGAGTTTTCGATGTTAAAAGCGAACAAACCACATTCAAATTTGCACGTGATATAATATCACAAGAATCGAGTGCTTCTTTACTCTTTATCCTATAATAAACACTTTTCAACAATGCTAAGGCAATAACGAACAACCCCAAAAAGACTTGTTTAAGTACATTCCCTTTGGAAAAAAAATGTAAAGAACCTTTCTCGCCTGCTGGCATTGTAGCCATTTTAATTTTTGATACATTATTGTTTCCACTGCCACCGCCTAAATGTATTAGCTCTACATCTCTGTCAACATAACAGTGATAGCCAGCATCATTCAACTCTGTTGATAAAGCAATGTCTTCTGGACAAAAATAATAGAATTCATCAAAGAAGTTAAATTTCCGCAAAATATCAGTCTTTCCTAAAAATGCAGCCCCAATGATGTTGTAAGTTCTAAATACACCATTCTGATTGATATATTTTCCCCCGTTATTTTTTTCAGACCATAAATGGAGTAATGACAAAACATATTCTTTCGCCTTAAATGGAGGCCGTCCACAGACCTGCACCGTACGGTCAGCATTCAACAAGACGGGACTAATAACAGCAGTCATGTCGTCATTTATCTTATTAAAGCTGTTAACAAGTTTCCCCAATACATCCTGTTCAAAGAAAGTGTCATCATTCAACACAAAGCAAAATCTACCTTTGGCCCGTCTTAGTCCAAGATTATTATTTTCCGAAAATCCACGTATTTCATTGCTTTCTATAAATGTGACCCATGGAAAATCCTGTTGCACTTTTTCAAAATTCTCTTTTGAGAACAAATATGCCACAACCAACGTCTCGTATGTGACAGAAGTGTATTTCCTGATGCTATTAAGACATGGGTACAGATTTTTTAGATTGTTCATGCAGACAATCACGATGGAAACATCAACCATATTATTTTTTAATTAGTGAATATTCTCTTTCTATCAAATATTTATCACTCTGTTTTATAAAAAATATTAGAACCATGTAATACAGATACATCAACATTCCAGGAACAGAAGTAAGAGAAGCTGTCACCCAATAGGCCAACGAGAGGAAAAACAACGGCTTGGAATGATAATGACGTGGTATCTTTACCAAAGAATAATATGCAAACATCAAGTTCACAAATACTCCGACAAGGCCAAATTGCGTTAATATCCTGAACCACATACTTTCAAACCCCAACAATTGTGACACCAAGCTTGTATTTAACACATTCATAAACTTATACCCAAGACCGAACATTGGCGACTGTAACATTAATTCGATGGCGGCGCCAAACTGTTCAAAACGCATCTCCGCATTGCTGCCTCCAACTTTGCCCTGCGCCTTGCTGTTAAAAATGGAAAGCAGATTGTCTATATAATCTGTAAGAAGCGGGGAGGCAACGGCGAACAATACGATACCGACAACGACAAAACGGTAAAATTTTTTGTTTTTCAAACTAACAAAAGACAGTGCACCGATAAACAGAAAAACCAACGGCCCCCTGGCATTGGCAAAAAAGACACAAGGTATGCACAACAAGGCTGTCAGCAAAACCGCACGGCTCTTTATCTTGACCTTATAAACAATTATAAAAGAAAAAAGCATAACAATGAACATGCCCCAATTTATTCCAGCTCCGATGGCATGTTCAAAATAAGACTGAACCCGATATCCTCTATTGGGATCATCCATAACCAAAAAGTCTATCGCCCTACTGGCATCATTAACGAGCGTAACCTCATATTGCTGTATCGGATTGCTTTGCGTAAATTTCTCATAAAAAGCATAAATACATGAAAGGAAGAACATAAATGAAAGTCCCTTTACTAGATAAACAATATCCTTCCTGTCTATCACTTTCCACATCAACCATGCAAAAACAAACTCTGTGAGCATTTGCCCTACATATTGCGAAAAAGCACCGACAAACCCGATATACGCAAATAATGTAGATATGAAATACGCAACAGCAATCCATATAAACGGCTTCTTATAAGGAAAATCCAACACTTCCTTATGGATTTTACCTTTATCCTTATAATACAACACCAAGAAAACCATCGTCATAAAAAGGTCAAGGGTGAGCAATGGTATGCCTGGTATTGACAAAACCGTTATATTTGTCACCAAACAGACTTTATAAAAAAGGAAATAATAAAACCCTTTTTTATAATTCCTTATTGCAACAAAGATAATTAATAAGCCTATTAAAAGAAATATCATGCCTACTTCTAAAACAACCAAAAAGAAATAAGATCTCTCTTAATCATCCACACCAAAACTACATGTCATACAGCATTTTTTCGTAAACGGTAATAACATGGTGGGGGGGGGTAGAATCTAAAGGTTTAAATTTTTTATTTAGTTTAAATACATGCGTATCGCTCCATTTTTCAAATAATCCATTGTAAGGTTTATTCAAAAGTAAAGATAAATCATGTATATGCAAATTTGTATAGGGACGGCCATCGATTATCTTTTTAAATTCGGCATTATTTTCATACAACATAACAAAAGTATAATCAATAAGGAAATAATCAATTATCTTGTTGAAACCGTCTTTCCAATACGCCATCATCACATCCAAAAAAAATTTTATAGCCTCGCTTTGAGGATAAGAGAACAAATAAAATGTAGCCCACCTATAACCTGAAATATGTTCTTTTGTCAACGGGTATATCTTGACTGAATCAAAAATCTTGTTATCTCGACTATTGTCTATCGGAGCATTGACAAAAACTGTTGCGTCAATCCATGTGCCGCCATAAATATACAGCAACTGAAGGCGGATTATATCCGAAAAATTGGCGAATCCCATCATACCTTTTTCGACTTTCTCAAATAGCCATGCAGGAATTTCCAAATAATCACCAAGATTGTCTTTTGTCAACAAAAAAACCTTACGTCCATTAGAGTATTTGCAAATGTTCCTATAACAAAGTTTTGTTATGACAGGCATATTATCTTCACCTTGATACCAAAACACCCATATAGGCAAGTCTTTCAAATCACAATCTTTCTTATAAGGATTTTCATCAAAAAACTTTGGAACCAAATGCCCATATCTTTTCATGAGAAAATTAATTATGTATTTATGCTTACGTCTAAGGTAAAATACAACTGCATGATTAAACGTAAATAACGAAGAACACCAAATCCAAATAAAAACAGCAACAATACCAAAAGGTAGTTTGCCCCAATTACGCAATATATCATCACGCAAAAACAAAAGATATTGCTTCATCTCAACACAAAGTTTTTATAACTTTAGCCGGGCATCCAACAGCAATAGAATAAGGCGGAATATCATGTGTTACAACAGTATTCGCACCGATAATAGCCCCATCTCCTATTGAAACATTCCCCAATATTACTGCTTTCTCACCAATCCATACATTCTTGCCGATGACAATCGGGCCTTTTGAGTAAAGCGGTCGCGAATTAGGTTGCATTGACAAATGCTCCATATCAGACGGATTGCCATGTGAATTATCAGAAATGAGTATGCTTTTCCCTGTACGCAAACCGTTTCCTATTGCAATTCCGCATAGCGCTGTTATATGACAATCATTACCAATCATACAATCATCGCCTATCTTTATCCTGACACGGCCTACATCGCCATCGTTACAAAATGCGGTCAACGCAGTACCCCCCCCGATGAAAACATTATTTAACACTACAATCTTGTCTTGGCCGTAAATATGCATCTTGAAGCCCATTTTACTGTTGTGTCCCCAATACCGAAATCCACGAGACCTGTAACCGGTATATAACCACTCCATCAGGCTTGAAATTTTTGAATGCAGTCGATAAGGATAGATTAGTCCTAAAATACGACCGCAAAACAACAAAAACAATCTCATCTCTCTTTTTCTAAGTTTATAATGTCATTATAAATTGTCTGCAAACTTTTCATTATCTCATATTCATCATGACGTTGATGCGATATCGCCTGTTCATTATGCGACAGTCTTTCCAGCAATTCTTTGTTACCATGAATATTCATCAATATGAAAGCAAGTGTATGAGGCTCATTATAAGGAAACAATATACCACTTTTCCCGTTATCAACCAATTGTGGTATTCCTCCAACATTTGTGGCTACTACGGGGCAACCTATAGCCTGTGCCTCACACAAAGAATTTGGCGAGTTGTCAATAATGGCTGTATGCACATAGACATCAGCCTCGCTTAATTCACGTGCGACCTCGTCTGCATTAATGATACCTAACAGCTCAATATTCAAATTTGAATGTTTCAGTCCAATAATACTTTCAAAAAATTTGAAAGTATCCTTACTCCCAGCAATACGCCACTCAAAGTCAAAACCAAAATCTTTTAAAAGCTTTGCTGTACGAAGTATCAGGTCATTGCCTTTTAGCGACGATGCACTGCTGATTGTTACTATCCTCATCCTTTTGCGAGGCACATATTTCCACTTCGTTTCTGAATGCAAAATTTCCGGACGTAAAGCTTCCGCACAATAATAATACTTTGCACCTGGGCTGTAATACTTCACAATGTTCCAATCCCAATCAGTCCGCCCCATAAAATAATGATTACGCCTCATAACCGCTTGTTCGCGCATGTTTGCACTATCGGTTTTCATATTGCGGAACCAATATCTGAAAAGGGAAAATGGATTATAATGGTGATACTTAAAATGGTCAGATGTTCTACAGCACATCGACGCTGACAAGGAATAAATATTGGAGAAACCCTGCATATGAATAACGACTGGTGTGTCAATCTCACTTGCAATCAACCCGAAAGGCCATTCTGACCCGAAACAATGGATGATGTCCGGCTTAAAATCATCAATGACCTTCATCACCAACGGTTTCAGGAAATTCCAATCGTTGGCATAATTTAGCATTAGCTGTAACTTCTTCAGTCTTGTACCAACCTTATTCATCGGGTAATACGTAACACTGCCACGTTCTACCTTAAAACATCTGTCGCTGTGCTCAAAAGCAATCCCCAATTCTATATCCGAACCGTATTGCCTTACAATTCTCTCTAATGATGCTACCCATCCCCCGTAAGTCTTTTCGTCATACAAAGACGGGGTAACTGAAAACCAAAGAACTCGCATAAATTTTTAGTAAATACTAGATTCCAAGAATTTCTTTGAATGTATGATTTTTTGTGATAGGCAATTTTCCACTTTGTCCCAATTGACAAGATTGTTTAATACATTTATCCTTTGAGGGCACAATCTCTCTGTTAGTTTTAAATCTTCCAACAAGTCACTCATTCTTGATGAATTATTCTGAGAAATTAAAGAGAATGTTACAAATTCCTTACGGAATATTATGGAAAAAGCTGTAGCGTGAAAAGAATTAGAAATTATGTATTCTGCATTCAATATATACTGTAGAAAATCAGTTGGTCCTGCATTATTTATTTGTATGTCTGCATAAGAAGCCTTACTGATATCATTTACAGACAACAAACGTAAGCCTGTTTGCCTTGACAAGGATTTTGCAAAGTTTTTAAGGTTTTTATCATCATGTAGAAAATCATACAATAAAATATATTTTTCAACATTATTTGACTTGAGATTAAAACTCGTTATCCACTGTTCCTTACTTAAAAGGAATACAGGATCAACAACCAACGTACCATTAAGTCCCAATTCATTCAATATTTTAAGACCAGTTGTTTCTCTTACTGAGATTTTATCGAACTTACGCAATTCGTTGGTAACAAAATTCTTCAAATCATTTTTTATATTATTTACACCAAAACTTGCAGCATATGAAATACGCCTAATCTTTTTATTTCCAAAATCAAGATAATATCCAAAGTCTATGCCATTTGCAGAATCCGTATTCCATATTTGGTCACTCCCGGCAATATAGATGTCTGCTGCCGGTGGATTTTTTCGTATTTCGTCTATATTGTGGTAAGTAACAGAGGTAATTTTAAGATGTTCTGCATCAAATTTATCAAAAGATTTCTTACGCCCCCATGTACAAAGCATTTTTCTGTTGCGGTAAGGACATAATATATATCGCAACCACGGGAACTTCTTTATTATCTCATAAGTTTTACCTTCGGGATATGGCGTAAAAAGCTGATAACGAGTTTGAGAAGGCAACCTGTAATCAATAATTTCCACATCATGTCCTATTGATTCTAAATATTCTTGAAGAGCATATGCCTGCAATGTAGCACCGTAATTGTAAACATGGTGACATGTTATAGTTTTTATGTTCATACTTAACATTTAAAATTTGGATATAGAGAAAAATCAAAGCTGTTATTTAATTCCTGTATTCTGTCATGAATGATTTTATTGCTTTGAACAGATTTTATTCTTCCATATAATTGATTATTGCTATTGACAGCCTCTACGATATTTTTCAATTGTCCTATAGAAAAATTTTTAATATGAGGTTGAATAAAATTCCCAAACCGTAAATCAGCTTCATCATAGGAAGAGCTGAGAGAATATAGATTTACACCATAGTCAAAAGCTGTTTGTTTATTTTCCATTAAATAAAGAAATTTAAAAAGATAAATTCCAGTTTTGTGTAGAACAAATGGAACCTTGAAAATGTAGTCTACAATATTTTCTTCTTTGAAAATAGACAATGCCTTAAAATCATGTCTGGTATCCTTGTCTATTATACCATTAATTTGAATTCGTTTGTCTTCCGTTAGTTTGTCAAAAAACTTAGGATAGATATTTAAAAACTTGATAAACCGTCCAAGCAGTTTTGCATTATTTTCATCTACATTGCGGCTAAAATATTCTTTGTCATTTTCAAATTTTTCCAATATTATATCTTGATGACGTTCTGTAAGTATTAAAAGGACTTGATAATTAATTGTTCTATTTGTTTCACAATCGTCGTCAGTTAGTTTAAAGACAAACTTCCACAAATTTTTGAACAAATAATATTCCAGCTCTATATCATTAAATTTATCCAAATACTTGTTTTCAATGTATTTTTTGATATCTTCATGCTTCACTAAAATATCTTTTACCCTTGCTATATCTTCAACAAACATTTTAAATAATGCTTTTGTTTGAAAAGCAGGTTTGGTAAAAACTCCCTCCAACATGTTTCTTATATGCCCTAACACAATATCGCTATTAGGACGATACAGCTCTTTTTTCTCTCCTAAAACCGGATGGGCGCAAAGATGCCTTAATTGTTGTAAGGAGCAAAAATTACTATAATCTGCCATTGTCAGGATTTTGTTCCCATCCTTGCATTTCTCGGGAATGTCTTTTTCCCAATCTGTTGATTTGGGATTTGACCTTTGACGATTTTCTAAATCTTCTAATATTTGTTTTGCTCCGTCATCACTATAAATATCCTTTAATTCCTCCAATTTGTAAATTAAATCACAAATTACAGTTGCATAAAGCATTACCACAGCAGACCTCAAATTGCCCGAATAATAGCAGCTCAAGACTTCACTGAAATATTCCGCAGTACGCTTGTCTTGAATATTTGCTTGAAGTCTTTCAATAACAGGATTATTCATCTTATAACTTTTTCACAATATTACAAATCGTTTTGGCAGGATGTTTTAACCTGTTGATTATCTTAAGTTTTAACTGCGATTTATTTAATATCTGAACGACATTATTTATTGAAGAGTTTTTCTCTACCAATACTTTTTTTATTTTAGTATAGGTTGAACTTGTTGAAGGACATATTTTCATCTGCCCTTCGGCAACGATGTCAAACGGATATTCCACTAATATACAGTTGCATTGATGTAAAACTTCGTCGCCTTTAGAGGTGAAAGCTATTGCGGCGCTCACGCCGTCCTCATTGTCCTTGTAAGTCTTACCCCACAAATCACCGATACGGATGTCTGCCGATGAGTGGTTGTACTTGAACTTGCACTTGTCATAACAAGCCTTGCCAAGGCAGGCATCACTAAGGAAGAGCCGGTAAAACGGGTCACCTTGCGACAGTCTTGAATTATAGAAACCTTTTTTTTCCCTTATTAACATATTGTAGGAATCGTGCCAATCAACTTTCTTACCTGTCTTTTCTCCATCCATTGACATCGCCCAAGAGTCGTGCCAGCCAGTGAACTTGTTTCGCCATGATGCATAAGTGATTTTTCCTATTTTCTTTTCCACCTCTGCCACATATTTCCGCCACAGCAACATTGATGGCACGCCATGACAAAAGAAGTCCATCAATATGAAATTATCTTCACAGCGGAACTTCCGAATGTATCGTCTAAACGAGTCAATCTGGCAAGGCGTTCCCGTTACGAGGTATTTCTCTTTACGGTTTATGGCCTTGAATCCATCGACGGTGTAACTTTGGATGTATTTGCTGCCTATCGAAGGTATAAGTTCTTCAACGGTTGTGGCAATATAGTGCTCTGCGCGGTTTGTATCAGGGTTATACCTTACCCCACAGACTTTGTAACCTTTGTCTATCAGTGTTCGCCCGACCTCGAAACCCACACCGCCTGAAGAACATTTACGGCGTACTTGTGTGTCGTTGCTCCATGCGGCATAACTTTTTATACTGGCATCCGTTAAAGCCAATCCTTCATGCGAATATGAGCAAACATCCGTACACAGACCACAATCGGTACACTTTGCCGTATCATTAATTTGCGGTTCATAGAAGCCGTCGACATTAAGCCTTATGTCTATAATATGACGAACACAAACAGTGGCGCATACGCCACAGCCAAAACAGTCTTTTATGTTTGAGATGTTCATTTGTTATTTTTCTTAAACCTTTTCTTGATTATCCCGACGACTTTTTCCCGAAGTTTTTCACGGTCGTGCTTGTTAAAGCCGAGGTAATACCCAAATATTAAAGTAGACAATACGGAAAGGATGCAAACCGTAAAGAACCTGACAACGACCAAGTTTATTTCAGAATAGGCCAATACTGGTAAGACAACCGACAATATCGTGACTATGTAAACCCGTATTGTCACACTTTTCAGGAATTTTGTCATGGGAAAATCCATAATCCTCACAAGCATGTAAAGACGGGCTATGTGGCAGACAAATTCCACTGCGAAAGCTATTACCATGGCGTAATATGGTTCAGCCCCCAATTTAAACGCCACATAGACAATCGGCAATGTGAGCAATGAAATACCGCCTACGACAATCTGGTAATCACGAACTTTGCCAGATGCATGCATGGAGATAATCAAAGGATTGGACAGGGTGTTCAATAATGCAGTCAATATTGCGAGACGAAGGAATATCACAGTATAATCCGGAACTTCTTTCAGCCATATTCCTAACACCAACGGGGCTTCAACTGCGACAGGTAATGATAAGGTCAGCAAAAGGAAGTAGGACACTTTCGCACCCCTGAACACCAGTTTGTACATGTCCTCCCTGTCATCTGCGGCGTAATTCTTTATGATTTGCGGATTCATTGCCATCTGAAAATTACTGACGAAGCCGTTAAGTTTTCCAAGGACTTGGTAGGCGATTCCACGTGCTGCGTTGACGGCCGGTCCAAAAAACATGTTAAGCACGACATTCACGCCCTGTTCCTTCGCTATACCAGCCAATGAGCCTATAAGATTCCATCCAACAAAAGAAGTCACCTCCTTACCGTACTTGCGGTTAAACTTCCCTGTAAAGCGACATGTTGAAAATTTTTTCCTGCAATAAAGGTAATAAGCTGCTATCAAGGCAAATTGCACTAAAGCCATCAATGCGGCATAGACTATGAGTCTGTCAAACGGGGTTATTATGATAACATAACAAATGGCAAGTTTCAGCACAGCGTCTATTATGGAGAAATAGGCAAAAGCTGACATCTTCTCGTATGCTATTAGAGCACCGTTGTATGGAACGTTGACTACATTAAGCACAAACACGAGCAGTGAAAACTGAAACACCCAATTTGCCGCCACATTCCTATTTGGAGGAAAATTCATGTAGTTGTTCAAGAACCAAGTACCGACGGTTTCTCCAGCTAATATGATTACGGCGGCAAGGAAAATATGTATCATCAGCATTGTGCTGAAAATTCCCTTGACATCGCCGTTTTCACCTTTTCCTATTTCAAAAGAGAGAAAACGTTGGGTTGCCGTTGTCATGGCACCGCTTATCAACGAGAACATGGTGACAAAACCACCTACGACATTATAAATTCCGAAGTCCACTTCTCCTAACTTGTCCAGGATGACACGACTTGTGTACAAGCCAATGAACATCATTAAAAGCATTCGGAAATAAAGCAGCAGCGTGTTCTTGGCTATACGCTTGTTGTTTGTTGAAGCGTCGGTCATGTGAAAAATAATGGGAAAGTGATGGCAACCGGTGCCGGCCTTGCCGGAAAATGTTGCGAAACGGCGGGGCCGTTAGGCTGCCATCAGTATTTTTAATAAGGAGTAAAAGGAGAGAAGGAGTAAGGAGGTAAAGGATTTTTGACAATGGCCTTGCCGAATGCTTACAGCAAAGCAATTGGATTTTTCAGTTTTTACATTTCTACTTTTTTACCTTTTTACTTTTTATACATGCAGCCACACTGTGCGCAAGTACCTGCGCCACACGGCGAGGCGTGCCGTGGAGTTTATCTCCTTGCATGCGTTTACGCAGGTGGTTATAAGTTTTTCCTTGGCGGTTTCAATGGAGGCGGCATCTGTTCCGGCGGTTTCTATGGCGAGAACGTTCAACGTATGTCCCCCTGCATTGAAGCCTTTGACGGCCTGCACTTCGGAAGTTGCGCCTGAAAGGATATTATATAATGTGGGCGCGAAGCTGCGAAAAGACTCTACCGTCTTGCCGTCCGGCCTTTCGCTGTCGGTATTTACTGCGGCGAAAGACGTTGTACCTTTCAGCAGTTTCTCGTTAGCCTTGCCCTCGGTGTGGAAATATTTGTCAAGAAAAGCATCCCAGTTGGCGAACAGGGTGCAGCCCGTGTTGGTGCTGTTCGGCATTATTCCGACATGGGCATAATATGTTGTGACGGTCTGTTCTTCCCTACCCTCGCTCGGATAAAACGCCTGCTCGGTTACGTCAACTTTCCTTATTATTTCCGTAAAGCCGCCGTGCTGAAGGCAAGTTTCCTCTTGGCTATCGTCCATTTCCACTCCTGAAGTGGGCGTCAGGAACGGACGCATCACCTGTTCCTTCCAGTTTGCGCTTACATAGCCGGGATTGTCGTGCTCGTAACGCATGAGGTTCATCACTATCGTGGCTTCTTTCGTGCCGAGCCGGGTCAGCCTTTGCGCAAGCTGCAAGTGCCCTTTTTTCTCTAAATCTTTGCAAAGCCCTGTCAATGTGGGCGTTGCAGAGAGGTAACCGGTTATTTCATAAAGCACAGGCAGCGTATTTTCGCCGTATCCGCAGCTCTCAATAATGCCTATAAGCAGGTCTACGGCGCGCTCCTTCACCGTGCCCACGGTCTGCCGGTCGCCCTCGGCGTTGTGCAGACGCACTACGTGGAAGCGCCAGATGTCGGGTATCGATATGGCGACGTGTCCCCTTCCGCCATAG
>ULKP01031094.1_pt1 | contig 27791 bp, 20 predicted proteins | sample 1951191 | NCBI WGS metagenome assembly ULKP01 (sample SAMEA4835504, study PRJEB28245) | human gut metagenome | biome: gut microbiome; material: fecal sample | place: Denmark | collected 2008
GTCCAGGGTTCGAATCCCTGAGGGTGTACTTGCAGGAAAAAGCCTCTGGAAACAATGTTTTCAGAGGCTTTTTTGATGTTTTTCGGCGCGGATATGCCGATGGCGGGGCGGGGAAAGCTTGCCGGGTATATGGATGAAAGCCGTAACGGATGCTCCGTTTCGGGGGCTTTGAAGGTTTGTACGTGGACCTATGAACAGAAAAAATGTCGGAAAATATGGATAACAGACTGAATGCATTGATTCGTAACATGATGGACTATGATGCCGGCGACGCCAAGCGTATCCAGCATTTCATGAAGGTTCATTATTTCTCTTATTTGATAGGTACGGGCGAAGGACTTGATGCCGAAACCCGGTTCGTGCTGGAAACGGCGGCCGTGGTTCACGACATAGGTATACACCTGTCTGAACAGAAATATGGAGTCTCTGACGGGAAACATCAGGAGCAGGAAGGGCCTGCCGAGGCACGGGCGTTGCTGGAAAAGACTGGAGGCTATACGCCCGGACAGATAGAGCGTGTCTGTTGGTTGGTGGGGCATCACCATACTTACCATGATATCGGCGGCATAGACCATCAGATTCTGGTCGAGGCCGATTTTCTGGTCAATCTGTATGAGGATGGCATGGCGGAAGAGGCTGTCCGGAAAGTCAGGGAACGCATTTTCCGGACGGCCACCGGAATCCGTTTGTTGGATACCGTTTATTTGTCTGACAGCTATTCCTTTAAAGGATGTATAGAATAATTGTCCGCCTTTTTTCCTCCCGGCTTGTCAGAAAAAAAACTTCTGACTGGAAGTTTGTAGAATGGAATATTTGCGTATTTTTGGACTCGAAACATGCGGCCTCATTCTTGCTGGTTGGTCGAAATGACGCATTCTTCGGGTTGGATATGGGGTCGCTGCCTAGAGAGACCATTAATTTTTTGAGGACAAGAAGTCCGTTCTAATACCATTTAAAATTATGCAGAAAGACGAACAGAATGAAAAAATAGCGGAACCGGCTGTCGCACAGAAACGGGTACAGAAACCTACCGCACAGGATTGGTTCGAAAAAGGATATCATGCCCAGCACACAAACCGTTTGGAGGAGGCATGTGTGTGTTACAGTCAGGTCATCGAACTAGAGAAGCGTCATACTCCGGCCTATAACAATTGGGGAGAAACATTGCTCGAATTGGCCAAGATGCGCAAGGATGAAAACCTTTTCAAGCGTGCTTTCAAGAAATATGCGAAGGCCGTCAGCCTGGAACCTCGGAATCCCCTGTTGTTGAACAATTGGGCCAATGCATTGGCCGATTATGGGAAGGTGATGGGCAAATCGGGCATTTTCCAGGATGCTTTCCGGAAATACATGCAGGCCTTGCGTTACGCTCCCCGGGATGCCGCCATTTACGATAATTGGGGAATGGCTTTGTCCGAGCTGGCACTGATGACAGGGAACGAATCGGTATTCCTTGAGGCGATAGAAAAATATGCGATTGTAGAGAAATTTCATCCGGATTATGTTCCGGTATATTATAAATGGGCGAACTTGCTTTCCCGTCTGGCTATGTTGAAAAAGGATGAGGCCGTTTTCCAGGGAGCTTTCGAGAAATACGCGAAGGCAGTAGAGCTTCAACCGGATAATGCGTTGGCTTACAATGATTGGGGAGTCGCGCTTTCCGATCTGGCCGGTCTGAAGGAAGATGACAAGCTGTTCGAGGAATCCTACGAGAAGTTTACCAAAGCGGTAGAATTGCAGGATGGCTTCCCGGCTTTCTATTACAACTGGGGAAATGCGCTTTCTGCGCAGGGTGACATCCGGAAGGACGAAAAGCTGTTTGAAGAGTCATTGACAAAATACAAGAAGGCCATGGAGCTCCAGCCGGGTAATGCGTTCATTGTTTATAATTATGCGTTGGCTATCTCCGACCTGGCCAGATTGAAAGGAACTTTGACCCAGGATGCCGCACAGATAGAAGAGTTGCTGAAGCAGGTGGTTGCCTTGGCAGGCGATACCAGTGCTATTTATAACCTGGCCTGTCTGTATGCCTTGACGGGCCGTAAGGATGATGCCCTCCGTGCCTTGAAGACAGCCTTGATGAACCGTCATCCTATCACTTGGCAGGAACTGGAGGAGGAAGCCGACCTGGCTTCACTCAAAGGGGATGCCGATTTCATCGCTTTGATGGAAACTTATTTCCCTGGAAAGAAATTTTCCGAATGATTCCTGAATAATTAAAATTCTTAATAAATGGCCGGAATATCCATCTGAAATGTTAAAAACTTCAGATAGATGTTCCGGTTTTTTGGGTTTTTGGGCCCCAATCGTTTGCGGTACGGATTTTAATTGTAGTTTTGTCCATTCGGAACTATGATAAACTCATAAACTAAAAAGGACCCTATGAAAAATGAACCGTAAGTGTGGGCGTTAGCGCTCACCTTGCCTGTCTGTCTGGCGGCTCCGGCCGCAGGGGCAACCGTCCCGTTCAGTCCCATCCAGGCAGCAGTAGGGCAACAGCAACCGCTTGTGAGTGAGGCTACGTTGCTCAATCCGACGACCGTCGAAGTATTGTTCTCCAATCAGCAACGCATGATGCTTGATTTCTACGGCGAGAACATGGTACGTTTCTTCCAGGATAATGCCGGAGGGATTGTCCGTGACCCGGAAGCGGTACCTCCAGCACAGATCTTAGTGGACAGACCTCGCCTGAACCCGGGCACGTTACAATTAGAGGACGAACAGGGGAAGATTACCGTCCGTACGCCTCTGATTGCGGTGGAGATAGACAAACAGAGCGGATTGTTCATCTGGCCAGTGGAAAAGCCGTGGTGGAAGAAACCGCGCCGGTTCAGTTTACCGGCCAGCAGGTGACTCTGACCCTGAAAGAAAATCCTGATGAGTATTTCTATGGCGGCGGTGTACAGAACGGCCGTTTCTCACACAAGGGACAAGCCATTGAAATTGTCAATACCAACCAGTGGACCGACGGGGGTGTGGCTTCGCCGACTCCGTTCTATTGGTCTACCCGCGGCTACGGTATGATGGGATATACCTTCGCTCCCGGAAAATACGATTTCGGCGCTTCCCGTCCGGGTACAGTGCTGTTAACTCACGATACTCCTTACCTGGATTGTTTCTTCTGGCTGGACGATACACCGGTATCTTTGCTCAACAGCTTTTATCAGCTGACCGGTCATCCGGTCCTGTTGCCGAAGTTCGGTTTCTACGAAGGGCACCTCAACGCATACAACCGTGACTATTGGAAGGAAGATGCGGAGAAAGGTATTCTTTTCGAGGACGGTAAGAAATAAAGGAACACAACAACGTGAGCCAATGGCCGAAAGACCTGCGTATCTATGAAATCTATCCGCAGGGAAAGACATCTTTCGTTGAATACGACGACGACGGAACCACGGAAGCCTATCGGGAAGGTTACTCTACGGTTACCCGCATCAGTTCCGAGCAGGAGGGCGACAAGGTAACGGTTATCATCGAGCCTACCGAAGGCATGTATGACGGAATGGTGAAGGAACGTGTGACGGAACTGCGCATCAACGTCACTCAGGCTCCGAAATCGCTGGTAGCCCGTATCGGCAAGAAGAGCGTCAAGCTACAGGCCGTTTCTTCCCGCGAGGCATTCGAGCAGGGTACCGATGTCTATTATTACGAAGAAGCGCCGGAACTGAACCGCTTCGCGACACAAGGTTCCGATTTCGCTTCCGTACAGATCCGGAAGAATCCGGTGGTTCACGTCAAGCTTCATGCGGTAGATGTGACCGCTGATAGGGTGCAGGTGGAAATGAAGGGCTTTGTATTCGCGCCGGCCGACAACTTGCTGAAACAGACCGGAGCCTTGCAGGCACCTCAGGCACAGATTACCGATGAAAATGCCGGAGCCTATACTTTGACTCCTACCTGGAGTCCGGTAGCTGGAGCCGATTATTACGTAATCGAATCGGAAGGCATGATCTATTCTACCATCCGCAAGAACAGCTTCACGTTCGAAGACCTGAAGGTAGAGACAGACTATTCGTTCCGTATCCGTTCGGTCAACGCTTCGGGCGCGTCCGAGTGGAGCAGCTTCAGCGGAAAGACCAAGTCCGACCCGCTGGAATTCGCTATCCGCGGTATCAAGGGTGAAACCTCTTGTCCGAACCAGCCGGGACAACCTGTACGCCGCTTGTTCAATTTCGACGAAACCGATGCTTGGCATACCGAATGGAGCAAGGCTGCTGTACCGTTCGATCTGATTATCGACCTGAAGAGCATCAATACCCTCGACCGTTTCGATTACCTGCCTCGTCTGGACGGTGGAAACGGAACCTTGCAGAAGGGCGAAGTATTCTATAGCATGGACCGTACAAACTGGACTTCTGCCGGCACCTTCGACTGGCAGGGTGGCGATGTGAAACATTTCACCTTCACTACGCAACCGGTGGCCCGCTACATCAAGATAGCTGTCAGCCAGGCGGTAGGTAACTTCGGTTCCGGCCGTGAACTCTATGTCTTCCGCGTACCGGGTACAGACACCTTCATTCCGGGCGACATCAACAACGATAAGAAGATAGACCATAACGACCTGACTTCGTACATGAACTATACCGGTCTGCGGAAAGGTGATTCCGATTACGAAGGCTACATCAGCAAGGGCGACCTGAACGAAAACGGTCTGATAGACGCTTACGACATTTCGGCCGTAGGTATCGAACTGGAATCGGGTGTAAGTAGCCGTCAGATTCCGCCGGTAGCAGGTTCGCTGGTCATCACTCCGCAGAAGAAGACTTACCGTGCCGGCGAGACCGTGACACTGGAAGTCAGCGGTAAGGGACTCCGTTCGGTCAACGCGTTCAGCTTCGCGCTTCCGTATAATCCGGAAGAACTGGAATACCTGGGTATCGATACTCCGGGCATCGAAGCCATGAAGAACATGACGAACGACCGTCTGCATACCAACGGCGTGAAGGCGTTGTATCCTACCTTTGTCAACATCGGTGAGCAGCCTTACCTGGAAGGCGACAACCAGTTGCTGCTTATCCGTTTCAAGGCCAAGAAGGACTATACATACAACTTGCAGCCTATCGACGGTATGTTGGTGGACAAGATGATGAATGCCGTGACATTCTGATAATTACGGATACCAGAAAAACGAACGGACGTTTCAATCCATACGTCCGTTCGTTTATGTGAAAACGTCCGGACGTGCGAAAGAAAACGTCCGGACGTTTTCTTATTGTCCGTACACGGCATTCCATTTTCCGCCCGTCGGGGGCAGGCATCAGGCACGGAAACCGATGCGTGGGAAAGAAGGTGTGAGTTTGGCCTCCCGGGGGCTCAGGAAACGCCGTTCGGCATCCTCTACATCGCTGAGCTCGATTGTACTGAAGAGTTCCCGGTCGGGAGCGGAAGAAGAGGGGAGGGACATCACCCGTCTGGCCATGCTTTTGATCAGGCCCTGTTCGATGAGGTTGTGTACCCATCGGCCGTTTCCGAAATGTCCGTCGCGTTGGGCAGAAGCCTTTTCAATCACGGCCTTCAGATGCTCGTCGGCTTCCTCTGTCAGCGCGAAGTTCCGGGCTTTCAGGGTCCGGTGCGCTATCTCCAGCAATTCGTCGGAAGAATAATCGTCGAAATGGAATTGCAGGGGGAACCGGTCCTTCAGTCCGGGGTTCGTCTGGAGCATGGCCTTCATCTTGTCTTCATATCCGGCCAGGATGATAATCATATCCGGGTTCGGCTCAGAAAGTACCGTAAGCAGGGCATGGATGACTTCTTTGCCGTAATCGTTCGATTCCTTTTCATGCGATACCAAGGTATAGGCTTCGTCGATGAACAGGACCCCTCCTCTGGCTTCCTCCAGCACGCCTTTCATGCGCTTCTCCGTCTGGCCGATGTATTCGCCTATCAGGTCGGTCCGGCAGGTAATTACGGTATGGCCTTTGGAGAGCAGTCCCATGTGGTGATACATCTGTCCCACCAGTCGGGCTACCGTGGTCTTTCCGGTACCTGGATTTCCCAGGAACAGCATGTGGTGACGACTTTCGCCCTGTCGTTCGAGGCATAACTCTTTCCTCTCCTTGAGGAAGAGAGCCATCATCCGGGCTTCCTCCATGTCCTCTTTCAGACGTCGGAGTCCCACCATCTGCTGGAGTTGCTGTTCGGCGCTTTGTTCAGACGGATCGTTCCATTCGGAGTGGCAGGCTTCGTCGGACTGTCCTTCGAGGCGGGCAATCAGTTCCTGAATCCCGTCTGTCTGTACGTGGAACGTCTGCTCGTCGGTAAACAGGGCGTCCATCAGTGTACATTGCAGGCGCAGCTCTTTCACCGCCTTTTCCGTTCCCTGGAAAAGGAAGGTGACGCCCCGGAAGTGTCCGCACGAAAGCACAGAGGCAAACAGGGACAGCAGGTTTACGGTCCGGTCATTGTAAGGCAATTCCGCTATCCTTACCACGACCACCTTGCTCTGGCCGATTTCCGCGCTCAGGTGTTCCCATTGGATAGCGCCCGACACCAGGTGTTCTAAAGGGAGGACATAGCGCGCTTCGGGCTGGTTGTCGCAGAAGTGTTTGGGGAGCAGGACGGAGGCGAAAGCCTTGCCTTTCGTGTCCTCGCAGACGACGAGCCAGTGAGGGCAGGGAGCCTTCTTTCCGTCATGCGACCGGAGTTTCCGGATGACGTCCTCGATAAAGTCTGTCTGGAAGGGGAGCTGACCGATTTTCGGCCACCATTCGCTCAGGCATAGCTTCTCTGCGAAGTAGCGTTTGTCCGGGTTTTTTTCAAGACGCTGCAACGGCATTTTCTTCCATTCCTCGAACTCGAAGACCAGAAATCCGGAGGCAAACCAGAGCGGACTTCCGTTGCGGTAGACAAATACATGATAGTCGCCCATTTTCCATTCCCTTTCGGAGCAGACATTCAGACGGATTTTCGGATTTTTTTTCTGGGATGAGGGCTGACACACATCCGAGCCCATCAGCCGGTAATCGGCCGAGTAAATGCGGACAGACACTTCGGTGGTATCTGCCGGAAGTTCAGGAAACAAGATTTCCACGGCCAACAGGTTGTCGGCATATTCAGGTGCGTTGAGGCTGTCGCCTTCGGTACGCATAACACGTAAAATGGGAGTATTCATAAAAACAACAAATGATTAAAATGAGATGGAAAACGATAAAAAATAATTCCGGAGCAGAAGTGCCCGGAATAAACAGAGTACCTCCGCTTCCCCGTTGAAGTGGAGGTCAGTGTACTGGCATGTCAAAGAGCACAACAAACACTGCTATCTCCCGATAGCAATAAAAAACGCATGTCCTTACAAGGAAGGAAGCCTCCGCAAGACCGGAGGGGTTACATGATTCTTTGTTTGTTTCGCTTCTTTGACCATCATTTGTTGTCTAACTTTTCTAGATAGAATTCGATTTTTGAGTCGTGGCAAATGTAAGTATAATTTTTGGTTATTCCTCGGTTTCCCGGAAAAATATTTTTGCAGGGTATGTAGGCGACATTTCGGACTGGGCCTTGAAGCGTGACTGGTAGGGGGATAAAACTTCTTTTTATTAACAGATTTCCACACCTTAGCCCTACCTGTTTTGGGGTAATACTTGGACGGGGGGATCTTTGCAGTATAAAATTTCTACGATGAGATTTAAAATTTCCCTGGCCAGGTTAAAAAATCTAATTTTGACGTAGGAACTATAAACACACAACAGCTAACCTTAAAACTAACTGTAAAGTTCAAAAGTGTATTCGCGGTGTATGCAGGTATTGTTTATTCGGCTTATTTTTTGTGATCAAGTGTACGAACTGTCCAAGCGCAAGACAGGCTGTAACTACCGCAAAAGCAGTGAGTTACAGCCTGTTATTAAGATTCAATTATTTCGGGGATTATTCCTCTATAGCAGCCTGTGCGGCAGCCAGACGAGCGATAGGCACGCGGAACGGTGAGCAAGATACATAGTTCAATCCTACGCGGTGACAGAACTTCACAGATGAAGGTTCACCACCGTGTTCGCCACAGATACCGCATTTCAAATCCGGACGTACAGAGCGACCTTTTTCTACGGCCATCTGAATGAGCTGACCAACACCGTTCTGGTCGAGTACCTGGAACGGGTCTACCTTCAGAATCTTGTTTTCCAGGTAAACCGGAAGGAAGGTAGCGATATCGTCACGTGAATAACCGAAAGTCATCTGAGTCAAGTCGTTGGTACCGAATGAGAAGTATTCAGCACGTGAAGCGATGCGGTTGGCGGTCAGGGCGGCACGCGGGATTTCGATCATGGTACCTACCTTGAACGGAACTTCGATGCCTGCTTCTTCGAACACTTCCTTGGCAGTAGCGCGGATTACCTTTTCCTGAGCTTCGAATTCATACAGGATACCGATCAACGGAATCATGATTTCCGGATGCGGGTCGTAGCCTTCCTTCTTCAGTTCTACAGCTGCTCCCAGGATGGCGCGGGTCTGCATTTCGGTGATTTCCGGATAAGTGTTACCAAGACGGCAACCTCTGTGACCCAACATCGGGTTGTGTTCGCACAGGCTTTCTACACGCTGGCGGATGTATTCGATGGTTACACCCATAGCTTCTGCCATTTCCTGCTGACCTTTTGCATCGTGCGGTACGAATTCATGCAAAGGCGGGTCGAGCAGACGGATATTTACCGGACAACCGTCCATTGCCTTGAAGATACCCTTGAAGTCTGCCTTCTGGAACGGCAAGAGTTTTTGCAATGCTTTTCTACGTCCTTCTACATCCGGAGCCAGGATCATCTCGCGCATGGCTACAATCTTCTGGTTGTCGAAGAACATGTGTTCTGTACGGCAGAGACCGATACCGGTAGCACCGAACTTGCGGGCTACTTCTGCATCGTGCGGAGTATCGGCGTTGGTACGTACGGTCAGGCGGGTGTATTTGTCACACAATGCCATCAGTTTGGCGAAGTCGCCGGATACTTCGGCGGCACGTGTCGGAACTTGTCCGGCATATACTTCACCGGTACTACCGTTCAAGGAAATGTAATCGCCTTCTTTCAGGACGAGACCGTCGATTTCTACGGTACGTGCCTTGTAGTCAACGTTGATGGCACCTGCACCTGATACACAGCACTTACCCATACCACGGGCTACAACGGCTGCGTGTGAGGTCATACCGCCACGAGCTGTCAGGATACCTTCTGCACTGGTCATACCGGCCAAGTCTTCCGGAGAAGTTTCGATACGAACCAGGATGACACGACGGCCGTCGGCACGCCAGCGTCCGGCATCTTCGGCGAAGAATACAATCTGGCCACAAGCGGCACCCGGAGAAGCCGGCAGACCGCGGGTCAGCACTTTGGCTTTGCGGAGAGCTTCCTTATCGAATACGGGGTGAAGCAGTTCATCCAGCTTGTTCGGTTCGCAACGGTTGATGGCTGTCTTTTCGTCGATCAAGCCTTGTTCCAGCATTTCCATGGCAATGCGTACCATGGCGGCACCGGTACGTTTACCGTTACGGGTCTGCAGGAACCAGAGTTTACCTTCCTGAACGGTAAATTCCATATCCTGCATATCGTGGTAGTGGTTTTCCAGTTTGGTCTGCAAGGCATCGAGTTCCTTGTAGATTTCCGGCATGGCTTCTTCCATGGACGGATATTTGCTGGCACGTTCTTCTTCAGAGATACCCTGAAGAGCAGCCCAGCGCTGAGAGCCGATCTTGGTGATCTGTTGCGGGGTACGGATACCTGCCACTACGTCTTCACCTTGAGCATTGATCAGGTATTCACCGTTGAACAGGTCTTCACCGGTAGCGGCGTCGCGTGAGAAGCAGACACCGGTAGCCGAAGTCTCGCCCATGTTACCGAATACCATGGCCTGTACGTTGACGGCTGTTCCCCATTCGGCCGGTATGCCTTCCATTTTGCGGTAGAGGATGGCACGTTCGTTCATCCATGAATCGAATACGGCGCAGATGGCTCCCCACAGCTGTTCGTATACATCGTTCGGGAAGTCCTTGCCTGTCTGTGATTTGACGGCAGCCTTAAAGCGGGTTACCAGTTCTTTCAGGTCTTCTACATCCAGTTCGTTATCCAGTCTGACTCCTTTTTTCTTCTTAACGTCTTCGATGATGGCTTCGAACGGGTCGATGTCATCTTTGTTGGTCGGTTTCATGCCCAACACGACATCGCCGTACATCTGTACGAAACGGCGGTAAGAATCCCATGCGAAACGTTCGTTTCCGGTTTTCTTTGCCAGACCGGCAACCACTTCATCGTTCAGACCCAGGTTCAGGATGGTATCCATCATACCCGGCATGGAGGCACGTGCTCCTGAGCGGACGGAAACAAGCAGCGGATTGGTCGGGTCGCCGAAAGTAGATTTCATCAGGCTTTCGATGCCCTTTACGGCTTGTTCCACATCGCTTTTCAGCAGATTGACAACATTGTCTTTTCCTTTTTCGAAATATTCGTTGCAAACTTCAGTCGTAATAGTAAAACCCGGAGGAACAGGTACGCCGATAAGGTTCATTTCAGCTAGATTTGCTCCTTTGCCGCCAAGAAGATTTCTCATGTCAGCTTTTCCTTCGGCATGTCCGTTGCCGAAAGTGTAGACTCTTTTTCTTTCCATTAGTTTATGAAATTAAGGTTTGATATGTGTTATGTATGTCTTTCACTTTCTTTTTGAAAGGCTATTTAAGTTTAACTGATTGCAAATCTATTTATATTTTATAGACTTTCAAAGGAATAAAACCTATTTTACAACATGTTTTTGCAATGTAGAGTTGGCAAAATGAAGTATTTTTAAAAACATGGTAGATTGTCGGAAAAAATGATTAACTTTGTCCCAAATTGGATTTATACAAAAGAGACGTGGCAAGAAAGAAAAAAGAACTTCCTTTACTGGAAAAGGTGACAATCACCGATGTGGCCGCAGAGGGTAAGGCCCTGGCCAAAGTAAACGATCTGGTAGTCTTTGTTCCTTATGTGGTTCCCGGCGATGTGGTCGACCTACAGGTGAAGCGAAAGAAAAATCATTATGCCGAAGCGGTGGCAGTGAAGATATATGAACAATCGCCGATGCGTGTTGAACCGTTCTGTCAGCATTACGGTGTGTGTGGCGGTTGTAAGTGGCAGTGTCTTTCATACGAAGACCAGATCCGGTACAAGCAGAAGCAGGTATTCGATAACCTGACGCGTATCGGAAAAGTGGAACTGCCGGAATTCAGACCGATCCTGGGGTCTGAAAAGACACGCTTCTATCGGAACAAGCTGGAATTTACATTCTCGAACAAGCGATGGCTGACGGAAGAAGAGGTGAAGGCCGATGTGCAGTACGACCAGATGAATGCGGTGGGTTTCCATATACCGGGAGCCTTCGATAAGGTACTGGCCATCGAGAAATGCTGGTTGCAGGATGATATATCGAATCAGATACGGAACGCCATCCGCGATTATGCCTATGAACATAACTATTCATTCTTCAACCTGCGTACCCAGGAAGGTCTGTTACGGAACATGATGGTCCGTACCTCGTCTACCGGCGAGCTGATGGTACTCCTCCAATGCAAGGTGACTTCCGATGCGGAGAAGCAGCAGATGCTGGAGCTGTTGCAGTTCGTAGGTGACCGTTTCCCGCAGATCACGTCGTTGCTGTATGTCATCAACAATAAATGTAACGATACGATCGGCGACTTGGAAGTGGAAGTGTTCAAGGGTAACGACCATATCTTTGAAGAAATGGAAGGGCTTCGTTTCAAGGTGGGACCGAAATCGTTCTATCAGACCAATTCCGAACAGGCTTATCAATTATATAAGGTAGCCCGTGAGTTTGCCGGACTGACCGGTAACGAGCTGGTGTACGACCTGTATACCGGTACGGGAACCATCGCCAATTTCGTCTCCCGTCAGGCGAAGAAGGTGATCGGTATCGAATATGTCCCTGAAGCCATCGAGGATGCAAAAGTCAATTCCGCAATCAACGGTATCGACAATACCTTGTTTTATGCCGGCGATATGAAGGATATCCTGACTCAGGATTTCATTACAGAACATGGTCGTCCGGATGTCATCATCACGGATCCTCCACGGGCAGGTATGCACAACGATGTGATTGATGTGATTCTTTTCGCAGCTCCGAAACGTATCGTTTATGTCAGCTGTAATCCGGCTACGCAGGCACGAGACCTCCAGTTGTTGGATGGCCGTTACAAGGTGACCGCCGTACAGCCCGTAGACATGTTCCCTCATACGCATCATGTGGAAAATGTGGTGTTGCTGGAACGTCGGGACTGATGGGGAAAATGCCTGCCGCAAGATGTAGAACATTAATTTTAACTAGAAAGCGTGTCAAGAAAAAACCAACAGGGTAGCGGACGTCCAAGAGCACGGGCCGCTGCCAAATATACCATATATAATGTAACAGAACCGGCGGAACTGATGGAATTCCTGATGAAGAAAATGGCCGGTATCAGCCGTACCCGCGTAAAGGCGTTGCTGACCAACCGGGTGGTTCTGGTAGACAACAATATCCAGACGCAATATAATTATCCGTTACAGGCGGGAATGAAAGTGCAGATCAGCCACGAAAAGCACAAGCATGAGTTCCGCCATCCGTTGCTGAAGATTCTGTACGAGGATGCTTATCTCATCGTGGTGGAGAAGAAGGAGGGGCTGCTTTCCGTCGCTACCGATCATCAGAAGGAACGTACCGCCCAGCACATCCTGAATGAGTACGTAAAGCGTCAACATCGGAATAACCGTATCTTTGTCGTGCATCGGTTGGACCGTGAAACATCGGGTATCATGATGTATGCAAAGGACGAACGGACACAGCATACCTTGCGCGATAACTGGCACGATATCGTATGCGACCGTCGCTATGTTTCTGTAGTCATGGGAGACATGGAGAAGGATAGTGGAACCGTAGAGTCATGGCTGACTGACCGCAAGCTGTATGTCAGCTCTTCCGATCACGATGACGGCGGTAAGTTTTCGGTGACACATTATCAGACTATCAAGCGCGCCAACGGTTATTCTTTGGTGGAATTGCAACTGGAGACGGGTCGTAAGAACCAGATCCGTGTCCACATGTCATCGTTGGGGCATCCGGTAGTAGGGGATGAGCGCTACGGATGTGAGGTGGACCCGTTGGGACGGTTGGCCTTGCATGCCTTCAAGCTCTGTTTCTATCATCCGGTCACCGGAGAACTGATGCAGTTCGAGACACTTTATCCGGCATCGTTCAAGAACCTGATGTTACGTAAATAGATTCTCCGATAAATTGCCAGCAGGTATCTCCTGACTGGCAATAATTTTATCCATACCGATGCTTTTCTCCGTGCCGAAGGAGTATTCGGGTAGATCGCTTTCTGCCCGTCTTTTAGAATGACTTTCATTTCCTTCCACTTCAGACGGATTCAGGGAAAATCAATATGGTGAAGTTGGTCTGTTCCAGTCCTTTGCCTGGAACAATCTGTTTATCTCCGGGTGTACGTAATATAAACCCTTTTTGATGTTTATTCTCTTACATGTTTTAGGAATAACATTGTTTGTCAATCTAGCAAAAATGCGCAGAACCCGTGACATTGAAGGGCGTGGCGCGAAATACTTTACAGAAAAATGCAGGATTCCAGGGGCTAGTCAGTAATATTCAGTAAATTTGTAGACAGAACTTTCGTCCCATCATCTTCGGAAGGAAGAATAATTGTTGTTTAACCTTATTCTCTGATTATGAAAAACGTATTTCTGGCTACTGCGGCTATACTTTCCCTGCTTTCATGTACGGAAAAGCAGAAACAGCCTAACATCATCTTTATTCTAGCCGATGACATGGGGTATGGCGATGTGTCTTATTTCGACAACAATTCTAAGCTGAAGACGGAAAACCTTGACCGGATGGCACAGGAAGGAGTCGTGTTTACTGATGCGCATTCCAGTTCTTCGGTCAGTACCCCGACCCGTTACGGTATCCTGACAGGACGTTACAACTGGCGTTCTACCCTTAAAAACAACGTATTATATGGTTATGACAAGGCTTTGATTCCCGCAGACAGGGAAACGATGGCTTCTATGTTGCGTAAAAATGGATATACTACCGCAGGTATCGGTAAATGGCATTTGGGGTGGGATTGGGACAATATCGATGCCGGAAAGGACAAAGTGGACTTCAGTAAGCCGGTGCAAAACGGACCGACTACCCGTGGCTTCGATTATTTCTACGGCTTTTGCGGTTCCCTGGACATGGCTCCATACGTCTACATTGAGAATGATATGCCTACATCGCTTCCGGATAGGGAAACGGTGAACGAGGGGAAATACAGCTGGTGGCGCAAAGGACCTACAGGAGCCGATTTTGTACATGAAGAGGTCCTTCCGAATCTGGTTGACCGGGCTTGTAACTATATCAAGGAGAAGGCCAAGGCTGACCAGCCTTATTTCCTGTATTTGCCATTACCGGCTCCTCATACTCCGATTCTGCCGACGGAAGAATTCCGGGGTAAATCAGGTATCGGTGAATACGGTGACTTTGTACTCATGGTGGATGCCATGGTGGGCAAGGTGCTACAGGCGGTGAAGGAGTCTGGAGAAGATGGAAATACCATCGTTGTATTTACAACGGATAATGGATGTAGTCCGGCAGCGGGTATCAAGGAAATGGAAGCTCAAGGACATCGGCCGAATTCGATTTACCGTGGACATAAGGCGGATCTGTTCGATGGCGGGCACCGTATTCCGTGCATCCTGCGTTGGCCGGAAGGTACGAAACCTCACGAAGTCAGACAGACGGTATGCCTGACCGACTTCTATGCTACATTTGCGGCCATCAACGGATATAAGTTGATGGATTCTGAGGGGGAAGACAGTTATAACCTGTTACCTGCCATCGTATCTGAAACGGAGATTGACCCGATACGTGAAGCTACCGTACATCATTCCATCGACGGGCAGTTCACCATCCGTCAAGGCGATTGGAAACTATTGCTTTCTGCCAGTTCCGGTGGATGGAGCGCTCCTACACCTACCGATACGCTGGCTTTGGATTCGTTGCCTCCGATACAACTTTATAACATGAAGGACGATCCTTCTGAAACGACCAATGTAGAGGCTGAACATCCAGAGATTGTTTCTCGCCTGCGTGCCTTGATGGCCAAGTATGTCAGGGAAGGAAGAAGTACACCTGGTGCTCCCCAGAAGAATGACGGTGAATATCCGTGGAAAGAGCTGGACTGGATGAAAGAATAGAATTGACATTGATTTTCTTCATAAAAAATCCCTCAAGGCTATCAGTAAACCTTGAGGGATTTTCTTTGATTCTATGGGAATCAGTTCCTTTTTATCCGTTGTATTCGTCCATGTAGTACAGATAAGGAAGTGCATTCTGTTCGTAATCAAAGATTTCTTCCGGCTTGAAGAAGCGGTTGATTTCTACCAGTGCGTTCTCCGGAGAATCGGAAGTATGGACGATGTTTTCTTGCGGACTCATGGCGAAATCACCACGGATGGTACCGGGAGCGGCTGCACGTCCGTTTGTTACACCTGTCATGGCACGTACTACCTGTACGGCATCTACACCTTCGTAGCAGCAGGCGATGACCGGAGCTGCCATCATGGAATTCTTGATACGTTGAAAGGCAGGTATAGTGCTTAGGTGGGCATAATGTTCGTTCAGGATTTCATCGGTCAACTGTATCATCTTGATACCGGCCAAGCGAAGGCCTTTACGTTCGAAACGAGTGAGGATTTGTCCAATCAGCCCACGTTGTACGGTGCTGGGCTTTAAAAGTACGAGGGTTTTTTCACGGCTCATAGTTGTGTCTTTTTTAGTGTTTAACAAAGTTTATTTTTCTGCTTTCAAAATTACATTTTTATTTGAAGAATCCCATAAAAAACTGTCTTTTTTCGTCACTCCTTAAATTTTTCCTGGTTATCTAAACTGATTCTATATAAAGTATTCTTACCGAAAAAATGAATCGGGATGTTGATTCTTTTCTTTTCTACTCTTATATATTTGCTAGACAAAAGTAGAAATAAACCGAAAAGAGATATAAATATGTTGCGTAAAATTAGAGTGACGTTGGCCATTGTCTTTTATGTATTGGTCACGCTTCTGTTCCTGGATTTTACAGGGACGATTCATACTTGGTTTGGCTGGATGGCTAAAATCCAGTTCTTGCCGGCTGTGTTGGCTCTGAATGTGGGGGTCATAGTGGCATTGGTGGTGCTGACATTGTTGTTGGGACGAGTATATTGCTCTGTCATTTGTCCGTTAGGAGTTTTTCAGGATATCATTTCGTGGATAAGTTCTAAGCGGAAAAAGAAAAAATACCGTTTCTCTTATTCCCGTCCGCTTACCGTTTTGCGGTGGGTGGTATTACTCCTTTTTGTAATAGCTTTATTGGCAGGCTTGGTTCCACTGGCCGCTCTTATAGCTCCTTACAGTTCATACGGGCGTATCGCTTCTACCTTGTTGGCACCGGTTTATCAGTGGGGAAACAACTTGTTGGCTTTTTGGGCTGAGAGGGCGGACAGCTATGCATTCTATGAAACAGAGGTATGGATGAAGGGACTGCCTACGCTGATTGTGGCGGTGGTAACGGTGGTGGTTCTTTTTGTACTGGCTTGGAAACACGGGCGTACATATTGCAATACCATTTGTCCGGTAGGAACCGTTCTTGGATTCCTGTCCAAATATTCCCTGTTCCGTCCGGTCATTGATACCTCGAAATGTAAGAACTGCCAGTTGTGCGCCAAGAAGTGCAAGGCTGCCTGCATCAACCTGGAAAAGCATGAGATAGACTATAGCCGTTGTGTGGCTTGTATGGATTGTATCAGTACCTGTAAGCATGGGGCCTTGCATTACGAAAGCCGCTTTAAGCAGAAGGATGGAAAAAGAAACGAGGCTCCGGTACAACCGGACAATTCCCGCCGTAGCTTCCTGACTGTTGCCGCTACGGTAACGGTAGGCGCCACATTGAAGGCCCAGGAAAAGAAGGTTGACGGCGGTCTGGCTACCATTATCGATAAGCAGGTTCCGAACCGTCAGACCAAGATTCTTCCGCCGGGAGCCCAGAGTGCCAAGCATTTTGCCCAGCATTGTACCGCCTGCCAGTTGTGCGTATCGGCTTGTCCGAATCAGGTGCTTCGTCCCTCGACGGACCTGATGAAATTCATGCAGCCGGAGATGTCGTACGAACGGGGATATTGCCGTCCGGAATGTACCAAGTGTGCGGAAGTCTGTCCTACAGATGCTATCCACTTGACTTCCCTGGCCGATAAATCTTCTACTCAGATTGGTCATGCTGTTTTCCTGTATGACAATTGTATAGCGGTCAAGGATAAGGTATCGTGCGGAAATTGTGAACGGCATTGCCCTACAGGAGCCATCCAGATGGTGCCCAGCGTGGAAGGAGATCCGGATTCTCCGAAGATACCGGCCGTGAACGTGGAACGCTGTATCGGTTGCGGGGCTTGCGAGAACCTGTGTCCGGCCCGTCCGTTCAGTGCCATTTATGTAGAGGGACACGAAAGACAACGTTTAATCTGATGCCGTGAACGGCTTAAAAATACTTTGATATGGAGGATAATAAAAGAATGAACCGACGGGATTTCCTGAAGATTGTAGGAATCAGTACGGCTACCGTTGGAGGTCTGTTCTACGGTTGTGACGATAAGAAGCAGACGACCGGTGCGGCGGTTGATCCCAATGCTCCGGTTCCTACCGATAAGATGACATACCGTACATCGGATAAAGGAGAAAAGATTTCATTGCTGGGATATGGCTGTATGCGTTGGCCCACATTGCCTTCGCCGGCCGGAGATGGAAATGTCATCGACCAGGATGCGGTCAATGAATTGGTGGATTATGCCATTGCACACGGGGTGACTTATTTCGATACATCTCCGGTGTATGTACAGGGATGGTCGGAGAAGACGACCGGTATCGCGCTGAAGCGTCATCCGCGCGAGAAGTTCCAGCTGGCTACCAAATTGTCTAATTTCAGTAATTTCACCCGGGAGAATTCCATCAAGATGTACAAGCAGTCGTTCGAGGATCTGCAGGTGGATTACATCGACTATTACCTGCTGCATTCCATCGGTAATGGAGGTATCGAGACGTTCCGCAAGCGATATATCGAAAACGGGATGTTGGATTACCTGATCGAGGAGCGAAAGGCCGGACGTATCCGGAATCTGGGCTTCTCTTTCCACGGGACGAAGGAAGTGTTTGATGAAGTCTTGGGGATGCACGAGCAGGTACACTGGGACTTTGTGCAGATCCAGTTGAATTACGTGGATTGGCATCATGCTTCCGGCAATAACGTGAACGCGGATTATCTGTACGGCGAACTGGTGAAACGCAACATCAAGGCCATCATCATGGAGCCGTTGCTGGGAGGAAGACTTTCGAATGTGCCTGATCACATTGTAGCCCGTTTGAAGGAACGTCGGCCGAAAGATAGTGTGGCTTCGTGGGCATTTCGCTTTGCCGGCTCTCCGGACCATGTATTGACTGTTCTGAGCGGAATGACGTACATGGAGCATTTGCAGGATAACCTGCGTACTTATTCTCCGTTGGTCCCGTTGACGGAGGAGGATAAGGATTTCTTGGAAGAAACCGCTCAGCTGATGATGAAGTATCCTACCGTGCCTTGCAACGATTGTAAGTATTGCATGCCGTGTCCGTACGGAATCGATATACCGGCTATCCTGATTCACTATAACAAGTGTGTGAACGAAGGGAATGTGCCGAAAAGCCAGCAGGACCCGAATTACCGGGAAGCCCGCAGAGCTTTTCTGATAGGGTATGACCGGAGTGTGCCGAAATTGCGTCAGGCCAGTCATTGCATCGGTTGTGAAACATGTAACCCGCATTGTCCGCAAAGCATTGACATTCCGAAAGAGCTGCACCGTATCGATGCGTTTGTAGAACAACTGAAACAAGGTACTTTGTGATGGTTCCCGAGGAAATGATTGAACGGTTGCATACCGGGAATTATGCTTGTGTTATCCGGAACGGAAACGAAGAACGGGTGTTTTACCAAAGGGGAGTGGCCGATCTGTATGACCTGCTGAAAAACCAGCCGGACTTTCTGAACCATGCGCAGGTGGCAGACAAGGTAATCGGGAAAGGTGCCGCGGCATTGATGGCGCTGGGTAAGGTGGCCGAGGTCTATACCGATGTAATCAGCCGTCCGGCAAGAGCTCTTCTGGAGCGAGAAAGCATTCCGGTGACCTATGTTACCGAGGCACCTTATATCCGGAACCGGGCTCAGACCGGGCAATGTCCTGTAGAGACTTTGTGTAGCGAGACGGATGATTTGCAGGAAATGCTGGAGAAGATTTCCGGTTTCCTGGCTTCCCTCAAGGAACAAGGATAAGAATCGTTATCATAGAGACATGAAAACAGTCCTGTCAGACTCCCTCCTGAGGAGTACGGACAGGACTGTTTTTTATCTGCGTGAATGCTCAGAATTCGTAGATGTCGGAGGGCAGGGTACGCTTCAAAGGGATAACCTGAACATCCTTACCGGCGGCAATATTCCGTTGCTGCAAGGCGATTTCTACGGTCTTGTAGGCTAGTTCCGGATGGTTGTTGTCTTTGCTGAGGTGGCACAGGAACAGGTATTCCAGCTTCTCGGGGAAATGTTCGGAGATGAATTCCGCCATTTCCCGGTTGCTGAGGTGTCCGTTCGGGCTGGCAATCCGGGCTTTCAGGTGTTGCGGATAAGGGCCCATCATCAGCATGGTTTCATCATAATTGGCTTCCAGAATCAGGTAGTTCGCCCGGGCGATATAGTCTGCGGCTGTCGAGGTGATATGTCCGATATCGGTCAGGAACGCAAAGTTCTTTCCGTCGATGGTGATGCTATAGCCGACGTTGTCGGAACCGTCGTGCGGAACCTCGAAGCAGGTAATCCGGAAGTCCTCGAAGGTGAGGGGAGTCTCTTTCTCGATGTAGCGGATATGTGCTTCCGATAATTTCTCGGTCACGCAATAGCTGCGCCGGATACCCTCGTGGATGATACGGGTGGCATAAATGGGAATGCCGTGCTTTTCCCCCAAATGACCGACGGCCTTGATGTGGTCGGCATGGTCGTGGGTGATGAACACTGCCTTTATCCGTTCCAGCGGGAGGTCCTTCTCTTTCAGAATTTTCTTGATGGAGCGGATGCCGATGCCCGCGTCTATCAGGATGCTATATTGCTCTGTGCCTAAGTAATAGCAGTTTCCGCTGCTTCCGCTGCCTAAGCTCATAAATTGTATTTTCATGACAATTGGTTCTTTTTTGTTGGTTCCCTATTTCAAAAAGGAATGCAAATATACGGAAAAGTGCGTGTAGAGGCAAATGAGGAACCCGGTTTTTCAGATCCGGGTATTCCGGTAGTTCCATTTATCGGGCTGGAAGCTGCTAGGGAACAGGGGACTGTAAACGAAAAAAGAGCCACAAAAGGCAGGAGCCTGCATGGCCCCTGTTTCCGTGACTCTAAAATGTTATGATGGATACACAAAAAATCAATGACAGAGCATCTTGCCGTCTATCTTCGTGAATTTCTCGGCATCACTCTTGCGGATGTTGATACTTCCGTCGTTCCAGTTGGAAGGCCAGCCGCCGATGATGTGTCCCAGGAAGACAGCCTTGATTTCGTGCAGACCTTTTGCCAGGGCTACCGAGTTGTCGTTGCGGGAGAAGCGTTTCACCTCGTTGGCGTTATTGATGAGCAGTTTGCCGTCAATCCAGACTTCTTCCAAATCAGATGAGAAGTAGTAGACACCGTCTTCCGGAATATTCACGTAACCGGTCGCTACCGCCGCATACTGGTTGACACCACGCATGGATTCGTCGGTCTTCACGTAGGAAGTCAGTTCACGGGTTTCGCTGATGACCTTGGTTTCCTTCACCGGAGCCATGGCATCCTTCAGAAGGCGGGTATTCAGGTAATATCCGTCAGTAACCTGCATGTTTAATCCCGGAGTGGTTTGTGCCACCTGCTTGGCCGGAGCCAGTTCCTGTTTGTCTACCAGGATGGTGCGTGTACGGCTCAACTTACCGGAAGGAAGCAGGGTAGCAATCTTCAGGGTAGTCGTCTTGTCGAACTGAATCGGACCGGTATACACGGTTGATTGTGCGGTCGGTTCAGTTCCGTCGATGGTATAGACCATCGTTTCCGGACGGCTGGTCGTAAAGGTCAGCGATACATTGTCAGTAAAGGCTACCGTGTTGCAGGAACCGTTCGGCTGTTCCGGTTGCGGAATGTGATAGTTGACGTTATGGCCGTCCAGACGAACGTATGCGTTGTTGATACGGCGTTCGAAATCCTTGTAGTTCTTGTTCTTCACCTGAGTCCAGGCAATTTCAGACAAGGCCAGGGCACGTGGGAAGGTACGGTATTCGCGCAGGGCAGTATTATAAAGGTATTCGCTCCATACATTGGCCTGTACACCCTTGATGTAGTGGTCTTTCTTCATGGCTACCAGCGTATCCGGAGTCGGGTTGTAGCTGTAGGTTTTCTCCAACGTAGTATATCCGCCGATAGAAACCGGTTCCACTTTGCTGTCACCCTGGAAGTGGTCGAGGTACATACCGTTTCCACCCGGAGTCATGATTACGTCGTGATCCATGGATGCAGCGGCGATACCGCCTTCTTCACCCCGCCAGGACATGACCGTTGCACTCGGTGCCAGTCCGCCTTCCAGAATCTCGTCCCAACCGATCATCTTCTTGCCGAATTTCTCCACTACCTTTTCCATACGTTGTACGAAATAGCTTTGGAGTCTTTCTTCGGCGCTATGACCGTCTTCTGCCTGCAGGCCTTCGTCCTGAATACGTTTCTGACAAAGCGGACAATTCTTCCAGCTGGTCTTCGGACATTCGTCACCACCGATGTGGAAGTATTCGCCCGGGAACAGAGGAACCACTTCGCTGATGACGTCTTCCAGGAACTTGAACGGTTCTTCCTTACCGGCACACATGACGATGTCTTCCACTCCCCAGATGATACGCGGAGTGATGGGTTGTCCCTGGCAGGAAAGTTCCGGATAAGCCGAGATGGCAGCCAGTTCGTGTCCCGGGAGTTCGATTTCAGGAACGATGGTAATGAAGCGGTCGGCAGCATATTTTACGATGTCCTTCACTTCCTCCTGGGTATAATATCCTTTGTGTTCGGTTCCTTCACCGTCGATACGGGTAGAACCTACTTCGGTCAGTTTCGGGTATTTCTTGATTTCGATGCGCCATCCCTGGTCGTCTGTCAAGTGCCAGTGCATACGGTTCAGCTTGAAGAGCGCCATTACATCCAGCTGTTTCTTGACGTCTTCTACCGGCATGAAGTGGCGGCAAGCGTCAATCATCAGTCCGCGGTAACCGAAACGTGGTTCGTCCTTGATGTTGACGGCCTGAGCCTGCCAGTTGATGCCTTCTACCTTGACCGGACTTTCGATTTCGGCCGGAAGCAGTTGCATCAGACTCTGCATACCATAGAACAGGCCCTGGGCGGTCTTACCTTTGATGGTAACGCCTTTGGGAGTTACGTTCAAGGTATATCCTTCATCGTTTGTTTTCAGTTTCGAGTCGATAATCAGTTTGATGTCCCCTTTGTCGGCCACCTGGATGTTGTAGCCGGTAGCTGTCCGCATCTTGGCGGCGAAGAATTCGGCAATGGTCTTTGCTTCGGGGGTTGTGGCACCCAGTGTAGTTTGGTCTGTCAGTTGGAAGAAACCTTTGTTTTGTGTCAAACTCTGTGGCATGGGGATGATGTTGATGCCTTCGTTGTAGGACTTGACATCTCCCGCCTGTGCATATCCGGCAGTGGCCATGAATGAAAAGGCGATTCCGGCGCACAGTGTCGTAAAGATATTTCTCATGATGTGATAAATTTAAAGTGTTTTCATTATTTTGCCCAAAAGTATGAAAAAATTTTCAAAAAGGTCGAATGATTTTGAAAAAAGCAAGGAAAAATGTGGTAAAATATGCATATTCGCTCCATAACCTTTCGGTTATAAAAAAACGAACGGACGTAACGGCTAAAACGTCCGTTCGTTTTTAAAAAGATGTCCGTTCGTTTGATGTGAAACGAACGTTTGTTTTTGGGTAGGGAAGAAAATAGCTAACTCAACGCCATCAGATACTCAAAGCTGCTTGACCTGTCCACAATATCATGAGCTAAAAGATGATACTTCCAAGGTTTTCCGCCATTCTTCGAGGTATATTCTGTTGCATTCTTGCAATACTCTTCAGCCGCTTTTCTCTTGGCCAGAACATCTTCAGCTTTCATATCTTTGCGTGCTTTGGTCTCTACCATGTAGATAGCCTCACTTGTCTCCACAATGAAATCAGGTTCATAGCGTTGGGAACCATTGTTCCAAAAGATGGCGAACTGGGTCGGAGCAGGCCGCAACCATTTCAAGACCTTGGCATCCGCTTCCAACACATTGGCAAAATCAAGTTCCGTCTTGCTGTCAAACTTGTATTCTCTATAATAAGACTTCAGAAAACCTGTGTAGATAAATTTCTTCACGTAAGTCTGTGTAACAGGGTCTCTGTAATCTACCCTTCCAAAACCTTTTATTTCTGTCAAGTGCTGGTCTATAATACCCGCAAAGGGTAACACTGTTGGTTTCAGATAGCCTAATGAAGTTACGACAAAATGACGCTCCATCTGGTCGTAAATCATTGCGGCAATAGCTTTCTTGAATTGATTGACCACTTTGGGCAGGTCATTTTTATCATCCAGATAGCCCTCAATGGCTTCAACAGCCTGTCCGGCCAAGTGATACAGCAGTTCAGCATTCTCGTCATAATCCACTTCATCATAATCCATCAAGGCTCCTACTATCTGATCCATAGGTGGATCGAACTTCCGTCCGTCAATCACTTGCAATATTTCCATCGTTTTTTCACCTGCACCAATACTGACCCTCAGAATTTCCTGCTTCAGTGCCGGCAGATCAAATCCCATTCTTGTATCCAAGTCAAACCATTTGTATTCAGCCTTGTGTGCCTCCTTCTGAATGGTCATACGAGGTATTTCAATAATATTGTCAACAAAGTTCTTGACCACTATTTCCACCACCTTATCTACCTCTTCCAACAGCGGCTGGGCATATTCTGTCGAAAACAAGGGGTTTACCTCTTTTGCACTCTTGATGATTTCACTTCTTGTCAGTACCTTGATGGCCTCTATATTTTCAGGGCGAGTCAGTTCTTGGGCATTTTTTACCGCTGTATTCATCTGTGGAATAACCTTCCATACCGCCCGCTTGGCATCCGAAATGACATGCGCATTCTTTTTTTCAATCTCTGTCTTGGCCTCTTGAACAGCCTTCTGTTCTTGGATGTCAATCAGGGTTTGGGCTTTCACCACTTCCCCTTGAACGGGTGTCAAGTCATCGTTGTCCAATTCCACATACGACATTTTGCTCAATACAGAACTGGGGTCGCTTGCCTTGGCTATCACGGCTTCAAAATTTTCATGCGCAATGACAGTCAGCTTGTCGATGTCAGCATAACCTGTCCGCTTGCCTCCATAAGGCAGGCGCAGCCCTCGACCTATCTGCTGTTCCACAAGAATAGGTGCGTCGGCCGCCCGAAGAGGAACAATCGTGTACAGATTGGTCACATCCCAGCCCTCTTTCAACATATTGACGTGAATCACGATTTCTATCTTGTTGTCGGGCTTTTCCAACGAAAGGAACTGTTTGTCTATTTCTTCATCTTTCTTTGTAGAGCTGTCTATCTGCAACACCTTGCCCTTGTATCGTCCGTCGAACATCTCGTCCTGTATCCGATGGAACGTTTCTGTAGCATGTTCGATATTTCGGCAGACAATCAGCACAAAGGGTTTCACCAAAGGCAGGTTGTTGTTCTTGGCATACATTTCCAAATGCAACTTGGTATGTTCGTGCACACTGATGGCATCCTCTATCTTCAACATGTCCAGCTCTTCAGCCGACAACCCTTTCTTCTCGAAATCACGACGCTTGGCGATGGTCGGTATCTTGACATACTTTCCGTCCACCAAGGCCTGTGCCAGGTTGTATTCATAGACAATGTTCTTGAACGGTTTGCCCTTTTCGTCCGTGGGCGTGGCAGTCATCTCCAAACCCAATATCGGGCGCAATTCGTTAATGGCTTTTTTCGATGCATCGGCATGATAGCGGTGTGCCTCGTCCATCAGGATGACAAGGTCGTCCAACGAGGACAGATAGTCGAAATAAGACTGTCCCAAGTACTCGGACAACCTCCTCATGCGTGGCGTACCCTTTTTGCTGCCCTCCTTGCTTTCAGTATTGAATTTCGAGATATTGAAGATGTTTATCTGAATCTGGTTTTCGGCAAACAGGCTTCGCGCCATGTCGTAGTTCTCGCCAGTGATGATATAAGGCTCGTTGTGCACAAACTCCGAAATGCCTCTGAACACATATTTTTCGTAAGAGGGGTCGCCAAAATCCTTCATAAGTTTCTCATACAGCGTCAGGTTGGGCGCCAAGATAAAAAAATGCTTGATACCCTTTGCCAGATAGAGATAGGCTATACAGGCTCCCATCAGGCGTGTTTTGCCAATGCCTGTCGCAATAGAGAAGGCAAACGAAGGAAAGTCGCGCTCAAAGTCCTTGCAGGCCGGACACACCTCTTTCACCTTGCGTAACTGTTCTTTCAAGAAAGCGGCATACGCTTCTCCATCCGACGGGCGGTTTTTGAAGTCCAACTGCTCCACCAGCTTGGCCATCACGTCCAACGCCTGTGCCAAGGGTTCGCGCAAGGAAAGACGTTGCTTGATATTGTTACTATAGAAATTACTCATATTGTCAATGCTTGTTCCACACTATTTCATTTTTAAACTCTGCCTCCAAATGATTGTCGCGGATTACCCAATACTTGAAGCCTAACATTTCTTGCTCGATGGACAATTCGGCCGCCACCAAAGCCCGATTGGCAGGTGTGGGCTCCATCAGGAATGTGTTGACCTTCTCCAAAAAGCGGTTCATCTTCTGCTTGGCTTCATCAAAAAAACGTTCTTCCTTGATGACACGCATTTTCTGTTTGCCATTATAGAAAACATGCAACATTTTTACCGTATTCTGATGGGGTACATCATCAATCGCAGTAGTAAAAGAAGCCTTGTTCCTGCTGAAGTCTATCCGCTGTTCTATTTCGTTTTCTATATTCGTATCGAGCGGATACAGATTATCGTCAAACGAGCTGGATTTCTTTTTGTTGCAATATCCGCAGGCCATAAACAGGTTTGTCCATTCTTGCCTTAATCCTGGATAATTATTTATACTTTTAAAATGTTCGATCTCATAATCTGTACCCAACTTGCGCTCACAGATATAACATTTCTCGTGTTGGTCCTCCAATAATTGCGCCTTTACGTCCTCTCCATCATATTGGGAGGTAGTCAACAAAGAGGACGGAACGTTCTCGCTCTTTCTTTCCCTGATCATGCCAACACTGTTTTAAGAACCGACGCATATCTGTTTTTGATTGTCATATAGGCCCCCACCAAGTTGGGCGAAACTGACTCCGGCACTTTGTCCAAATCCTCAACAAGCTGCCTGATGTCATATTTGTCTGAATCGGTCAGGTCGGTTTTCTGCAACAGCGATTCCAGCCGCCCCAGCTGCATCTGCATATAGCTGGAGTCGGAGGATACTCCGAAATAGCCTTCGGCCAAAGCCTCGTAAGAATATTGGGTCAAGTCACTGATGGCTTCCCGGTGCTCCAAATCGAATGCCACGGCATTGTCCAACGAGTTGAGTACAAACGGCGAATGAGTTGTAATGATAAACTGTATGTTGGGAAATACCTTTGTCAAAAAGGGCATTATCATCTTTTGCAACTCCAGATGCAAATGCGTTTCCACTTCGTCTATCAATACGATTCCTTTCTTCTGATAGGCGCGCGTCAAACTGTCTTTTGTCTGCATCTTCAGAATCAGATCGACCACAATATCCAAGATGGCGGCATAACCATCAGACAATTCCGTAAATTTGAATTCCTTTCCTTCTGTCAGAATACGAAAACTATAATCTTTATAGTTGAACTTCAGATGCAAATCTTTATCTTGAAAGATTTGGCAGAGAAGATCCAAGAAATTAAAAAACCATTGATTGATTTCTTCCGCATCTTCCATCTGATTTTCATTGCGGGCCAATGCTTCTTGAATCTTCAGGTCTGACAAGAAGTTCAAGAATTGATCCGTTACCGTTTCCCTTGCGGCACAATTAAGATTATATATAGGCTTAGTCGGACTTTGAGGTTCTATCATTTTCGGCATTCTTGCCGCTTGGTAAAATGCAACAATGAAATCTTTCTGTGAAAATTCATCTTTAAGCGTGACAACTAATGGAGTATCAGGAAAAGTTAAAGATACCTCACCATTCTCAGAAAAATCAAGACTATAATGTTTTAAATTATCCAAGAAATTTGACAACGCATTCAATAAGACAGTCTTTCCACTGCCATTCTTGCCGGTTATCATCAGGTGCGGAGTTTGCTCATCTGCAATAGGAATATTAAAATCGTGCAGATGGTATAAATCATGTATGTAAATATTTTTAATATAGTGATTCATCGCAAAATCATTTTTCAGTTATTATTCTTCTGTTTCCTCCTCTTCAACATCCACTTCGGGCACCTCGATGATATTCAACGAATAATCATCCTTGCCGAACTCGCATCGGCCCAACAACATTTGAGGGATTTTCTTGATGGAAATATTGCTGAAAGCCTGCTTGCATTCGCGCTGAAACGACGTACAGCAGATAAGCAAGGATTCATCTTCCGCCATCGTCTCGTGAATGGCCGCCAACGATTCTACCGTCAGGAACTGGGTCGTC
>ULKP01024617.1_pt1 | contig 24439 bp, 19 predicted proteins | sample 1951191 | NCBI WGS metagenome assembly ULKP01 (sample SAMEA4835504, study PRJEB28245) | human gut metagenome | biome: gut microbiome; material: fecal sample | place: Denmark | collected 2008
ATATGTTGATTACACCGAATTTTTTGTCTTTCAGGAATTCAGTCAGTTCGAACAGGTAGTCTTCGCTGATGTTGTGTCCGGCAAAAATAATAGTAGGCTGTCCGGCTTTTTTCTCCTGCAACCAAGCAAAGCTGTTTGACATGGCTTCGATGACTGCGCGTGCGCCCAGGTAACTTCCTCCGATACCAGCTACGATTACTACGTCGCAGTTTTCGCGAAGTGTCTGTGCGGTAGCTTTCAGGTCATCCAAGTGTTCCTTTGTGATGGAAGAAGGTAAATGCAACCAACCCAAGAAGTCGTTTCCTAAGCCTGTGCCTTTTTCCAGCGTTTCCATACAAGCTTTTACCTTTGGTTCATAAGAAGCCAATTTTTCCTTAGATATAAAATCTAAAGTCTTTTCAATGTTCAGTTTAATGTTTTCCATAACTGTTTTCTGATTTTATCTAAATGAGTCAGTTAATAATTTGATTTCAATCATTGGTGATATACGTTCGTAGAGAATATTATAGACGGCATCCACAATAGGCATATTTACATGCAGGTGCTTGTTCAGCTCCTTGATACACTTGGTACCATAATATCCTTCAGCAATCATTTCCATTTCAATCTGGGCACTTTTTACGGAATATCCCTTACCAATCATGGTACCGAACACGCGGTTACGGCTGAAATTGGAATAAGAAGTCACGAGAAGGTCGCCCAGATAGGCAGAGTCGTTTGTACAACGGTTTACGGGATGTACGGTATCTAAGAATCGGTTCATTTCCTGTAAGGCATTGGAAACCAGTACGGCCTGGAAGTTGTCTCCATATTTCAGACCGCTGCAGATTCCGGCTGCAATGGCATATACATTCTTCAACACAGAAGCATATTCAATGCCGGCTACGTCCGTATTGACCGAAGTCTTGATGTAGTGACCGGCCAGTTGCCGTGCAAACATCTTGGCTTTTTCAATGTCTTTGCATCCCACGGTGAGATAAGAAAGTCGTTCCAATGCCACTTCTTCCGCATGACAGGGACCTGCCAGTACGGCTATGTTGTTTTCAGGAACGTCATAAATCTTATGGAAATAATCGGATACGATAAGGTTTTCGTCGGGTACGATACCCTTGATGGCAGTAACGATGAATTTATCCTTCAGCTTGGTTTTTAGCTTTTTGAGGTGACTTTTCAGATACGGTGAAGGGGTGACAAAAATCAGGGTATCCGACTCTCTCACTACCTTGTTGATGTCTGATGAAAAGTTGATGCATTTCATGTCGAAACGCACACTTGTCAGATAGGCTGGATTGTGACCCAGACGCTTGAATTCTTCAATTCGGTCGTCACGGCGCATATACCAGTTTATGGATTCAGCCTGGGTTAAAATGATTTTAGCTATAGCAGTGGCCCAGCTGCCTCCCCCCATAATCGCTATTTTCCCGGGTAATTTCATACTCTTATATTTAATGAAAAACAGATATGAAGGACAAGACATGTGCTTTGTCCTTCATACACTTTCATTCATTTATTTAATCTTTTCTATCCAGCCAGCTACTTCGTCTACTGTGGGGTTGGCAAGTTCTAGTTTGTATTTCTTGTTGATGCCACAAATGTCCTGATGAAGTTTCTGCGGATTCACTTCCTTCATGTCAGTTACGAGGTTGTATCCGGCTTTCTGAATTACCGGAACCCAGTCTTCTGCGATTCCTAATTCCATGAATTTAGCGGGCGCATCTTTCGGGATTACTTTTTCCGGACGCATCTGCGGGAAGAACAACACTTCCTGAATGGTGCTCTGACCAGTCATCAGCATTACCAGACGGTCCATACCGATACCCATACCTGAAGTAGGAGGCATACCGTATTCCAATGCACGAACGAAGTCCTTGTCGATAATCATTGCTTCGTCGTCTCCCTTTTCGCTCAGTCTCATCTGCTCTTCGAAGCGTTCCAGCTGGTCAATCGGGTCGTTCAATTCAGAGTATGCGTTACACAACTCTTTACCGTTCACCATCAGCTCAAAACGTTCTGTCAGATCCGGATTGCTGCGGTGTTTCTTTGTCAGCGGAGACATTTCGATAGGATAGTCAGTGATGAAAGTCGGCTGAATGTAGTTGCCTTCGCAGAATTCGCCGAAGATTTCGTCAATCAGCTTACCCTTACCCATGGTGTCGTCAATTTCCATGTTGAGTTTCTTGCAAACTTCACGAATCTGCTCTTCGTTCATACCAGTCAGGTCATAGCCCGTGAATTCCTTGATAGAATCCAGCATGGTTACACGTTTGAACGGAGCTTTGAAGTTGATTACGTTGTCGCCTACCTGTACTTCTGTTGTACCGTTTACATCCAGACAGATTTTTTCAATCATGTTTTCTGTAAACTTCATCATCCAGTTGTAATCCTTGTAAGCTACGTAGATTTCCATACAGGTAAATTCCGGATTGTGTGTACGGTCCATACCTTCGTTACGGAAGTTCTTACCGATTTCATACACACCTTCGAAACCACCCACAATCAGTCTTTTCAGGTACAGCTCACTGGCAATACGCATGTACAATGGAATATCCAATGCGTTGTGGTGAGTGATAAACGGACGTGCCGCAGCACCTCCGGCAATAGACTGAAGAATCGGAGTTTCTACTTCGATATATCCTTTCGAGTTGAAATACTCTCTCATAGAGTTGTAGACCTTGTTCCGTTTCAGGAAGATTTCTTTAACTCCGTCGTTTACTACTAAGTCTACATAGCGCTGACGGTAACGGAGTTCAGGGTCTTCAAACTTATCGTAAGCCACCCCATCTTTGTATTTTACAATCGGGAGCGGACGGATTGATTTCGACAATACAGTCAGTTTCTGTGCATGGATAGAGATTTCGCCCATCTGGGTACGGAATACAAAACCTTCGATTCCTATGAAATCGCCCAAATCCAGCAAGCGTTTGAAAACTACATTATATAAATCTTTGTTTTCATCCGGACAGATATCATCGCGGGTTATATATACTTGTATACGGCCTTTAGAATCCTGTAATTCAATGAAAGACGCTTTTCCCATTACACGACGAGACATGATACGTCCTGCAACGGATACTTTGCAAGGTTCAGCATCATCTTTGAATTCGGCTTTTATGTCAGTCGAAAAAGCGTTGGTTACATACTCGGCAGCAGGGTATGGTTCAATCCCCATTGCTCTCAACTCATTCAGACTGTTGCGTCTGATTATTTCCTGTTCGCTTAATTCTAATACGTTCATTTGTTCGTATATTAACTCATTTTGGTTACAAAAATAGAAAACATTTTGCAAATAATCCCTATTTATAAGGTTCTTTTAGAATAAAAACCCATGGCTTTTTTCTTAAAATGGTCAGGGGCTTTTGCTTGTTGGTCAAATAATTCTTTACATTTTTCTAAAAATAGAGTTAAATTTACCTCGACACGTACGTGACGAGGTCTTGACACGTACGTGCGGATGTCTCGTCACGTTCGTGTCGAGATATTGACAGCTACGTGTCGAGGTATTTTGTATAAACGTTTGTGATATTTAGATAAGGAACCTTGCAAAAATATACAATTGCCCATGTCTTTAAAGTATTTTGATGCTAATTTTTGGTTTCTATGATTAATTTGTTACCTTTGGGCGTTTCTAATGAATGAAAAGCATGAAAGTTATTTTACTACAGACAGATATTTGTTGGGCCGACCCTGCAGCTAATGTGGCTTACATGGATAAACTTATCAGTGCCCACGCACAAGATACAGACTTGTTTGTTCTTCCGGAAATGTTTTCTACCGGATTTTGTACTTCGCCGGAAGGCATTGCCGAATCATCTGATAGTGCTACCCTTCAGTGGATGAAGCAAAAAGCTGCCGAACGCAATTGTGCCATTGCCGGAAGTGTTTCAGTCGAGGAAAATGGAAAATTCTATAACCGCTTCTACTTTGTGCATCCTGACGGAAACGTGCAGTGGTACAATAAAAAGCATCTGTTTACGTATGGAGGGGAAGACAAGCATTATACGGCCGGACAGGAACGGGTGATTGTGGATTTCCGTGGCGTGCGTTTCCTGCTAGAGGTCTGCTATGACCTGCGTTTCCCGGTATGGTCACGTAACCGGGGCGATTATGATGCAGCGATTTATGTAGCCAGCTGGCCTTCGCCCAGAGTAGAAGCCTGGAAAGCTTTGTTGCGTGCCCGTGCCATCGAGAACCAGTGCTATGTACTGGGGGTAAACCGGGTAGGGAAGGACCCCTATTGCGAATATAGCGGCGGAACGGCGGGCATTGACCCGTATGGCAAAACACTTTCTGCCTGTGCGGATGGGGAAGAAGGCTTTGCAGAAGTCATGATTGATATGGAGGAATTGCAGTCGTTCCGGAAAAAATTCCCGGTATTGAACGATGCCGACTCTTTTACACTGAATTAATTTCTATATTATATGAAAAATAAACGCTTATTGTTGGGCGACCAGGCCATTGCGCTGGGAGCCATTCACGCGGGGATTTCGGGAGTGTATGCTTATCCGGGAACTCCCTCTACTGAAATTACGGAATATATTCAAAACTCTCCGATAGCAAAAGAACGTGGTTTGCACAGCAGCTGGTGCACCAATGAAAAAACAGCCATGGAAGCTGCCTTGGGTGTTTCTTATGTCGGGAAACGCGCCTTGGTCTGCATGAAACACGTGGGAATGAACGTGTGTGCCGATGCGTTTGTCAACTCTGCCATTACAGGCGTGAACGGAGGGGTAGTGGTACTGGCTGCCGATGACCCGTCCATGCACTCTTCTCAGAATGAACAGGATTCCCGTTTTTACGGCAAGTTTGCCCTGATTCCGATTCTGGAACCGTCTTCCCAGCAGGAAGCTTACGATATGATGTCGTATGCATACGACCTTTCGGAACAAATGCGTACGCCGGTACTGATGCGTATTACTACCCGCATGGCACATTCTCGTGCGGCAGTCGAGGTGCAGGAATCGGGGAAAGAAGTGACTTGTACGGGGCGTCCGTCGGTTCCTTCCGACTGGATTCTGTTGCCGGGTAATGCCCGCCGCCGTTATGTGGAAGCCATCGCCACTCAGGAAAAGTTGCGCGATGAGGCTGAGCAGTCTGCATTTAACCGGTTTGCAGGTCAGGAGGGAATGGCTGAGAAAGGAATCGTAGCTTGTGGAATTGGGTATAACTATGTGATGGAAGCCTATCCGGATGGATGCCCGTATCCTTTGCTGAAGATTTCGCAATATCCATTGCCGGTGGAAACCTTGACCCGTCTGGCCGACTCTTGCAAAGAGATGCTGGTGGTGGAAGACGGACAACCTTTTGTAGAAGAACAGTTGAAAGGTCTTCTTCCTTCTAAATATGTGGTGAAAGGCCGTTTAAGTGGTGAATTGCCCCGTACGGGAGAACTGACACCGGATAATGTACGCCAGGCTTTGGGACTTTCCTGCGAACAGGTTTATGCTGCCGCTCAGAATGTAGCGCCTCGTCCTCCTGCCTTGTGCAAGGGATGCGGACACCGTGATGTCTATGATGCCCTGAATAAAGTGGCTGCCGAATATCCGGATGCCAAGATTTTCGGTGACATCGGTTGTTATACATTGGGTGCACTTCCTCCGTTCCGTACGTTGAGCAGTTGCGTGGATATGGGAGCTTCCATTACCATGGCCAAAGGGGCTGCGGATGCAGGTCTGTTCCCGTCTATTGCAGTGATTGGCGACTCTACCTTCACTCACTCCGGAATGACCGGTCTGCTGGATGCCGTGAATGACAAGTCCAATATCACGGTCGTTATTTCCGATAACCTGACTACCGCTATGACCGGAGGCCAGGATTCAGCCGGAACCAATAAGTTCGAGGCCATCTGTTTAGGCTTGGGAGTAGAGCCGGAACACGTGCGGGTGGTCGTACCGCTTCCTAAGAACATGGAAGAAATTACCCGTATTATTCGTGAGGAAATAGAATACAACGGTGTATCTGTCATCATTCCGCGTAGGGAATGTATGCAGACTTTAAACCGGAAACTGAAACAGCAAAAAGCACAGAAACAATGAAAACAGATATTATACTTTCAGGAGTTGGCGGACAGGGAATCTTGTCCATCGCTACGATTATCGGAGAAGCAGCCCTTCATTTAGGGTTGAACTTGAAACAAGCCGAAGTACACGGAATGAGCCAGCGCGGAGGAGATGTGCAGTCTAACCTTCGCTTGTCGGATGCCCCGATTGCTTCCGACCTGATTGCCTTGGGTACAGCGGATATGATTATCTCACTGGAACCGATGGAAGCCTTGCGCTACCTGCCGTATCTGTCAAAAGACGGATGGATTATCACTTCGGCTGCTCCTTTCAAAAACATTCCGAATTATCCGGACGAAGAAAAGCTGATGCAGGAATTGAAGTCACAGCCTCATGTGGTGGTGCTGGATGTGGAAAATCTGGCGAAAGAAAACCACATGCCTAAGTCGGCCAATGTCATTCTGTTAGGGGCCGCAGCTCCTTTCCTGAAAAGCCTGGATGCGGAAGTCTTGCGCGAAAGTGTAGGCCGTATTTTTGCGTCAAAAGGCAAAGAGGTGGTGCAGATGAACTATCGCGCTTTCGATATAGGTCATGAGTATGTAAAACAGTTGAAATTCTGAGAGCCTATGAGTTGCGTATTTAGTGAAGAGCTGGTAAATTCCGTAGCGAAGGAAATGAAAGTGGCCGACTTGGCCAATGCCACCATAGGGGATGTGCTGCTGGTAGCTTCCCGTCTGGAAGAACTGACAGGTATTCCTTTTATCCGGATGGACCAGGGGTCTCCCGGTCTTCCGGCCAATAAAATAGGTATCGAGGCAGAGAAAAGAGCCCTTGATAGGGGAGTGGGCTCACAATATCCGGCGGCTGCCGGAGTGGGAGAACTGAAACAGGCGGCGTCTCGTTTCGTGAAAGCGTTTATCGATATTGATATTTCTCCGCGAGCTTGTCTGCCTACCACCGGTTCTGTGGCTGCTTCATTTGGTGCCTTTATCGCCTGTACTCAGCGAATTCCGGGAAAAAACAAGGTCTTGTTTATCGACCCGGGTTTCCCGATACAAAAATCCCAGTTGCGCATTTTAGGCATTGAGTGGGAGTTGTTTGACATTCATGATTTCCGTGGCGAACCGCTGCGTGCCAAGTTGGAAAGTTTCCTGTCGAAGGGAGATATTGCCGCTGTGGTATATTCTAATCCTAATAATCCGGCATGGATTTGTCTGGAAGAAAGTGAGTTGAAGATTATCGGAGAATTGGCTACGCAGTACGATGTGATTGTGCTGGAAGACCTGGCTTATTTCTGCATGGACTTCCGTCATGCGTTCGGTCGTCCTTACCAGCCGCCTTTTGTACCTACAGTCGCACGTTATACCGATAATTATATTCTGATGTTGTCGGCATCCAAGATTTTCAGCTATGCCGGCCAGCGTATGGCTTTAGCCTGCGTGTCCGATAAATTGTTTGATACGCAGTATCCGGCACTGGCAGCCCGTTATGAAGACTCAGGCGTCTTCGGGCCGACATTCATCGCTTCTATCATGTATATGATTACCTCCGGTTGCACAGCTACTACCCAGTATGCCATGGCCGAAATGTTGGAGAAATCCATTTCAGGAGAAATCAACTTTGTAGAAGATGTGCGCGAGTATGAACGTCGGGCACGCCGGATGAAGCAGATTTTCACCGACCACGGTTTTTCTATTGTGTATGATAAGGATGTCACTCAGCAGGTGGGCGATGGCTTCTTCTTTACCTTGGGATACCCCGGACTGACAGGAGGCGAATTGCTGCGTGAATTGATGATGTATGGCGTGAGCAGTATTTCCTTGTCTACCACCGGAAGTGAACAGCAAGGAGTGAGAGGCTGTACGTCGCGCATGCGTGAAGAACTTTATCCGGTGCTGGAGGAACGTATGAAAGCATTCCAGGCTGACCATCCGCTGAAATAAGAAATCACAAAACTACTACTGAAATAAAGAAAAACACAGCTTATGATTTGGAATCCGAACAAAGAATGTATGCCGCGTGAACAGATGCGCGAGCTGCAAGGAAAACGCTTATGCAAACTGGTGCAGTATGTGTACCATAATGTACCTTTCTATCGTCATAAAATGCAGGAAATGGACCTGACTCCAGATGATATCCGGAGCATAGACGATATTACCAAATTGCCTTTTACTACCAAACAGGATTTACGTGACAATTATCCTTACGGGCTGATGGCGGCTCCTCCTTCAGAGGTGGTGCGCGTACATGCTTCTTCCGGTACAACGGGTAATCCGACGATTGTGGGCTATACACGTCGCGACTTGTCCATCTGGTCGGAAGTGATGTCACGCTGTCTGTCGGCATACGGAGTGACCCGTGACGATACTTTCTCCGTAAGCTATGGCTATGGATTGTTTACCGGAGGATTGGGCGCACATTATGGAGTAGAGAACTTAGGAGCTACCGTAATTCCGGCTTCTACAGGAAATACGGAAAAGCATGTACGTTTGATTCGCGATTTGCACATCACGGGTATTGCCTGCACCCCTTCGTATGCCTTGTATCTGGCAGAGGTGGTAGAAAAGATGGGTATCCGTAAAGAGGAATTAGGACTGCGCATTGGTGCGTTTGGAGCAGAACCCTGGACGGAAAACATGCGTCAGGAAATACAGAACCGTTTGGGTTTGAAGGGATACAATATTTATGGGCTAAGTGAGATTATGGGCCCGGGGGTATCTTACGAGTGTCAGGAACAGTTTGGTTCTCACATCAACGAAGACCATTTCTATCCGGAAATTATCGATCCGGTTACCTTGGAATCCCTTCCGTACGGCACACAGGGAGAACTGGTGTTTACCACATTGACCAAAGAAGGTATGCCGCTGTTGCGTTACCGCACGAAGGACCTGACTTCGCTGATTGCTGACCCGTGTCCGTGTGGCCGTACCAGTGTGCGTATGACGCCGATTATGGGCCGAAGCGATGATATGCTGATTATCCGTGGTATCAATGTCTTCCCGTCGCAGGTAGAAAGTGTTATCCTGGGCATGAAAGAGTTTGAACCGCAATATATGCTGGTGGTAGACCGTAAGAACAACCTGGATACTCTAGAAGTGCAGGTAGAAGTGCGTCGTGACTTCTTCAGTGACGATATCGGTTCCATGTTGAAGCTGAAGAAAACACTGTCCGACCGCTTGAAGAGTGTATTGTCCATCAGTGCCGACGTGAAACTGGTAGAACCGAACAGTATTACCCGTAGCGAAGGGAAGTCCAAGCGTGTGATAGATAAACGAGTATTGGTATAACTAAAGCAAAAAACTATGATAATTAAGCAATTGTCTGTTTTCTTGGAAAACAAGACCGGAAGAATCAATGATGTAGTGCATACTTTGGGAACAAACGGCATTAATATGCATGCTTTCAGTATGGCTGAAACAGCCGATTTCGGTATTCTGCGACTGATTGTGTCCGATGTGGACAAGGCAGTGGAAGTATTGCGTGAAAAGAACTTTGCCGTGATGTCGACCGATGTGGTTTGTCTTTCGTGTGCCAATGTGCCCGGCTCGTTGGCAGTGGTATTGGAATACCTGGCCGAAGAGCAGATTTTCATTGAGTATATGTATGCCTTTGCGCAAGCCGATCAGGCTCATGTGGTTATCAAGCCGAATGACATGTCGCAATGTCTGAAAGTGCTTGAGGCACATCATTGTCATGTATTGGCAAAAGACGAATTGTAGTCCACTTATACATAATAAGAAAGGCCGTTTCATCTGGATGGTGAGACGGCTTTTTTTGTGCCTTTAAAGTAGCTGTGTGAAGAAAGAATCTTTTTGGTTTCATTGGGTATTTTTTGTAATTGTTGTTGATTTTGCCTAAACCTTATTGTGACAAAGGGTGTTTATCTACTTTGCAAGCGTTTTTATATAACCAATATAGATTCTCTAATAAAGCGTTATGAGTATTGAAACATTGAATTTACGAAAAAATGTGTGGTGGATGTGTATGATGGTATGGGTTTTCCTTGTTTTCATCTTGTTCAGTAGAGGATGATCTTACTCCATCGGGTGATGAGTATTTGTCTTTGATTTTTACGAAAACACTTTCTCGTGCTGATTTGTCGCAAGAGGGTGCCGGAAGTTTCAGTGAAGGAGACTGTATTGGGCTTTATGTAGCATGTGAAGGAAACATCTCTTATCGGGAACTAACCTTGACGGGAGGTGAGTGGTATCCTCGTTTGAAGCGTTCTGAATTTGGAAAAGGACGTTTGACTTTATCGGCGCATTATCCCGTTTTACCGGAATCTTCAAGAATATCTCCTGAATCTTCTTCATTCTCGGTAGTTTCCGTACAGTCGGGAACTGGAAAGGATGCTTCCGATTTACTGTTTGCTCAAACCGTATTGGAAGAAGGAAATTATCAGTCAGCATTGATGTTTAATCATGTTTTACACCGTTTGAAAATACAACTTCAAAATGATGTGGAAGATGTGGAGGTCTTTGTGCGCAGTAAGGTAGATGGAAAGGTGAATCTGCTGACGGGAGAAACTTCCTTATGTACTGATGAATATCAGTGGATTACTCCACAGAAAAATACGGATGGAAGTTTGGAAGCTGTTATATATCCGCAGGAGGCAGCTCCTTATCGGGAAGGAGATGGTTTGTTGAAAATCATTTCCCAAGGTAAGGAATCTTTTTTTAAAGCTCCTGAGATTGTGTCAGGTGGAACCGTGTTGTCTGACTTTGAGGCTGGAAAACAAGTGACCATTCGTTTGTCACTTAAGGAAAGTGATGCTCGGTGGGCGAATAAAAAAGTCTGGGTCCATGGAATTACTGCCCCCGATGATAAAGAATGGAAATCGCTATCTTCTTTGTATTCCTCTACCGCCTTGGTGTGGAAGAAAGAGTACGGCTGGTACGATTGTAACAAGCTAAATCCTACTGCGAGGCCGAATGGAGTGCCTGATGGGTATATGTGTTGGGCTGCTACAGCTTCAAATATGTTGCAATGGTGGATTGACCAGAACAAACGTTATATCGACATGTATGGGGATAAATATACAGGACCGGATTATACATACCCATCTGGTAATAAACAGGAAAGTAATATTTTTCAGTGCTTTTTAGATGCTTTTCCCAATAAGGCTGGAAAAGGAGATGAAGGTGCTAACTGGTTCATACATGGAATAGCTCCTTCGTATCCTCATAATAAGCCTTTAAATCCAGCAGGATATTTCAAGGATGTTTTTCCGGAAGGGGTGCGTTTGGGAACCAATGTAGGAGGGCTTGGTAAGGAACGTTTCAATGAAGTGATAAAAGATGCCTTGAGTACCAAGAAAGCCATAGGACTTTCTGTAGGTCTCATAACAGAGGGGCATGTGATAACCATGTGGGGAGCGGAGTTTGATGAAAACGGTGATGTGTCTCATATTTATGTAGCGGATAATAATGACCGGGATACTTATGAATTTTTTAAAGGGGTAGGATGTTTTAAATATCAGATTAGTTATGAAAAATATCCTGAAGGTGCCACTTATACTTGTTATAAGGAAGGATATATTCCTTACGATAGACCTATTGTAATCAATCGCTTAGTATTTCTTGATTTAGGTGAGAGATACTGGAAGCAATATTTAGGTATTGAATAAATCATGCCTCTTGCTATGACATGAAAATACCCCGAATCTGACAGCTTGATTAGCTTACGGATTCGGGGTATTTTGCTTTTATTCTAGTTTATCAGAATAAGCTCCATGAAACGGTCAGACCTGCCATGACGATGGCTACCATGCTCATCAGCTTAATCAGGATGTTCAGGCTGGGACCGGAGGTATCTTTAAACGGGTCACCTACCGTATCGCCTACGACTGTGGCCCGGTGTACTTCACTGCCTTTCCCGCCAAAGTTTCCTTCTTCCACGTATTTCTTGGCATTGTCCCAGGCACCTCCGGAATTGGCCATGAAAATCGCTAAAATGAAACCTGAGGAAAGTCCTCCTATCAGCAGACCAATGACACCCGGCACACCAAACAGCAGACCTGTCACAATGGGGGCGATGATAGCCAGCAGCGACGGAAATACCATTTCTTTCTGTGCGCCAAGGGTGGAAATCTGTACACAGCGTGCGTAGTCAGGTTCAGTCTTTCCTTCCAGAATACCTTTGATTTCACGGAACTGCCGGCGTACTTCCTCTACCATGTGGGCAGCTGCTCTTCCTACTGCATTCATGGTCAGTCCGCAGAACAGGAAAGCCATCATGCTACCGATGAACATTCCCGAAAGTACCTTGGGATTCATAAGCGTGACATCGTAGAACATCATGAAGTCCGTGAATCCGGCTTCGTGAATTATTACTTCCAGTCCGTTGGGAAGTTCCAGTACGGTGGTACCGATACGTTCCAGTCCGATGCGTATTTCTTCAATATAAGAAGCCAGTAGTGCCAGTCCGGTCAGGGCAGCAGAGCCGATGGCGAAACCTTTACCCGTAGCGGCTGTGGTGTTACCCAGTGAATCCAGCGCATCCGTGCGTTTGCGGACTTCAGCTCCCAAACCACTCATTTCCGCATTACCGCCGGCATTGTCGGCAATCGGTCCGTAGGCATCCGTGGCTAATGTGATGCCCAAAGTGGACAGCATACCCCCGGCAGCAATACCGATGCCATAAAGTCCCATGCTGATGTTGGTAAAATCGAAACCAGAGGCCAGCCAGTAGGACAGGATGATGCCGGCTACAACTGCAATGACCGGAATCGTAGTCGATACCATTCCTAATCCGATGCCCGAAATGATGACGGTAGCAGGACCAGTCTTTCCGCTTTCCGCCAGTTTTTGAGTAGGCTTGTAGGATTGGGAAGTGTAGAATTCAGTAGACTGTCCGATGACGATACCCACAATCAGTCCGATGACTACAGCCAGTGAAATATACAGCCAGTTATCAATTTGTAGTACCCAAAGAATGCTAAAGGTGGCGATGACAATCAATCCCGCACTGAGGTTGGTGCCTGTAGATAAAGCCTTGAGCAATTCCCTCATGCCTGCATTTTCTTTGGTACGTATGGCAAAAATACCGATGATGGACAAGATGATACCTACGGCTGCAATCAGCATCGGAGCGATGACAGCTTTAAACTGCATGGCGGTATCTCCCGTGCCGATATAGGCAGCAGCTCCCAGGGCAGCGGTAGCCAGAATCGAACCGCAGTAGGATTCGTAGAGGTCGGCTCCCATTCCGGCCACATCACCTACGTTATCGCCTACATTGTCGGCAATCGTAGCCGGGTTACGTGGGTCGTCTTCCGGAATGCCCGCTTCTACTTTTCCCACCAGGTCAGCTCCCACATCGGCCGCCTTGGTATAAATACCTCCTCCTACACGGGCAAACAAAGCCTGGGTGGAGGCGCCCATTCCAAAAGTCAGCATCGTGGTGGTGATGACGCATAACTTTGCGGTGGGATTTAGTGCATCTTCCGGAATGCAGAAATCCAACAGCAGGTACCAGAAAGAAATATCAAACAATCCCAGTCCTACGACCACAAGTCCCATAACCGCTCCACTGCGAAATGCCACTTTCAATCCTTTGTTCAGTGAGTTGCGTGCGGCATTTGCCGTACGTGCGGAGGCATACGTAGCAGTTTTCATACCTAAATACCCCGACAGACCGGAGAAGAAACCTCCTGTGAGGAATGCCACGGGTACCCAATGGTTTTGCAAGTTGAACCCGTATGCCATGATGGCAAACAAGGCAGCCAGTCCGATAAATACAAGGGTAACTATTTTATATTGCTGTTTCAGGTAAGACATGGCTCCTTTCCGGACATACGATGCTATGCGTGCCATGGTAGGTGTACCTTCACTTTCCTGCTTCATTTGCCGGTAGAAGTATCCGGCAAGTGCCAATGCCAGCAGCGATGCCGCCGGGACCAGCCAGAATAGATATGTTTCCATAATACAGTTGAATAAGAGTTTCTCCAAACTTACAAAAAATCCCGAAGAAAACGAATAAAATGCGGGAGATTCTACTGGCAGAAAAGGCGGATAATTTGGCTTTTATGTGATGGCTATGCTTTTTCCTAAATTCGGTGAGTTTATTCGGAAACTTATCAGGTTTTTTTATGTTTCCCGTCGCGGAACCGTATGTTTTCCGTTCGGGAACCCTACGTTTCTGCGACGGGAAACATAGGGTTTGCGGTAGGAAAACGTAGAAAACGAACAAGGGAAATAGCAAGAATATGCAGGGAATTTTCAATTTAAGGATAATGACGTGTCAAAAAGCTTTCCGGAATGCGGTAAAAACCAGCCCTGTTATAAAGAAATGAGGTTTTGTGGCAGATTGTTGTTTTTTATTTGATATAAGTGTGATATTGTGAGATATTTTCAATATATTTGCGCACGAAGTTATAAAAGATTGTTCAGATGATTTACGACATGGAAATGCAGAAGACGTTCTATGCGTCGTATGCAGAAAAAGTAGAAAAGGCCCGTAAGAAACTGGGGCGTGCCATGACTTTGGCTGAAAAAATATTGTATGCACATTTATACGACGAAAACACGGTGGCAGCTTTCCGTCGGGGGGAAGAGTATGTTAACTTCCGTCCGGACCGCGTAGCCATGCAGGATGCGACGGCCCAGATGGCGCTGTTGCAGTTTATGAATGCGGGAAAATCCGTTTCAGCTGTTCCTGCTACCGTACATTGTGACCATTTGATTCAAGCATATAAAGGAGTGGAAGAGGATTTGCCTTCTGCTTGCACTACTAATAAAGAGGTATACGATTTTCTGAGAAGTGTGGCTTCGAAGTACGGCATCGGTTTCTGGAAACCGGGAGCAGGTATCATTCATCAGGTTGTACTCGAGAACTATGCGTTTCCGGGTGGCATGATGGTGGGAACCGACTCACACACCCCGAATGCCGGTGGATTGGGCATGATTGCCATTGGCGTGGGCGGTGCCGACGCAGTGGACGTAATGACCGGCATGGAGTGGGAATTGAAGATGCCGAAACTGATTGGGGTGAAGCTGACCGGTGCGTTGAACCGATGGGCTTCGCCAAAAGATGTGATTTTGAAACTGGCAGGTATTCTCACCGTGAAGGGAGGGACGAATGCCATTATTGAATATTTCGGAGAGGGAACCCGCTCGTTGTCTGCTACCGGCAAGGCTACTATCTGTAACATGGGAGCTGAGGTGGGAGCTACAACTTCTGTTTTCCCTTACGATGAGGAGATGAAGCGCTACCTCTGTGCTACCGGACGTGAGGATATTGCCGCACTGGCTGAGGCTAATGCGGCCGATTTGCGGGCAGATGCGGAAGTGGCACAGCAGCCGGAGAAATATTACGACCGTTTGATTGAAATCGACCTTTCTGCACTGGAACCGTATGTGAACGGACCGTTTACGCCCGATGCAGCTTGTCCGGTATCGGAATTTGCTGCCCGTGTGAAGAAGGAAGGGTTCCCGCAGAAGATGGAAGTGGGATTGATTGGTTCTTGTACCAACTCTTCTTATCAGGATTTGAGTCGTGCGGCTTCGGTAGCCCGTCAGGTAAAGGCAAAAGGTTTGAAGATGCAGGCTTCGCTGATTATCAATCCGGGTTCGGAACAGGTATATTGCACGGCTCAGCGCGACGGCATGATTGAGGACTTGAAGAGTATCGGCGGTGTGGTGATGACCAATGCCTGCGGTCCTTGTATCGGACAGTGGAAGCGTGTGACCGACGATCCGCTTCGGGCCAATTCTATCGTGACTTCGTTCAACCGTAACTTTGCCAAGCGTGCCGATGGCAATCCGAACACGCATGCGTTCATTGCTTCACCGGAAATGGCTGTGGCATTTGCCATTGCGGGCGACCTGTGCTTTAATCCGCTGACGGATACCCTGAAGAATGAGAAGGGAGAAGAGGTCAGACTTGATCCGCCGACGGGGGAAACACTGCCACAGAAAGGATTTACAGTAGATGACAATGGCTATGTGGCTCCTTCGGCCGACGGAGGAAAGGTGGAAGTGACCATTCAGCCGGATTCACAGCGCTTGCAGAAACTGGAACCGTTTGCTGCATGGAATGGAGAAGACTTCATGGAACTTCCGCTGTTGATTAAGACGCAAGGAAAATGTACTACCGACCACATCTCTATGGCCGGACCTTGGTTGCGTTTCCGCGGACACCTGGAAAATATTTCCGATAATATGTTGATGGGGGCTGTCAATGCATTCAACGGTAAGACTAACTGCGTATGGAATCAGTTGACAGGCGAGTATGAAGCCGTTTCAGCAGTGGCCAAGCAGTACAAGGCAAAGGGCATGGGCTCTATCGTAGTGGCTGAAGAAAACTATGGGGAAGGTTCCAGCCGCGAACATGCCGCCATGGAACCGCGTTTCCTGAACGTACGGGTAATCCTGGCCAAGAGCTTTGCCCGTATTCATGAAACAAACTTGAAGAAACAGGGTATGCTGGCATTGACTTTTGCCGACAAGAACGATTACGACAAGGTACGTGAGCACGACCGGATTTCAGTGTTAGGATTGCAACGTTTCGCTCCGGGGCAGCCCTTGCACGTGGTATTGACTCACGAAGACGGCACGACAGAAACTTTCGAAGTGCTTCATACCTATAATGAAATGCAAATTAACTGGTTTAAGGCCGGTTCAGCCTTGAACACCTTTAAAAAATGAGAGAAATGAGTAATAAGATGTATATGCAGGACGGGAAACTGGTGGTTCCCGATCACGTAGTGATTCCTTTTATCGAAGGGGATGGAGTAGGAGCAGAAATCACTCCGGTTTGTCAGAAAATTGTTAATACCGCAGTAGAGTTAGCTTACGTAGGCAAGCGCCGCATTGAATGGAAAGAGGTACTGGCCGGTGGAAAGGCTTTTGAGCAGACTGGTGAATGGTTGCCGGAGGCTACGCTGGAAGCATTCAAGGAATATCTGGTAGGTATCAAAGGTCCGTTGACCACTCCGGTGGGCGGTGGTATCCGTTCGCTGAACGTGGCTTTGCGTCAGACGCTCGATTTGTATGTCTGCCTGCGTCCGGTACGCTGGTTCAAAGGAGTCGTTTCTCCGGTGAAAGAGCCGCACAAGGTGAACATGCACATTTTCCGCGAAAATACGGAAGACATTTATGCGGGTATCGAATGGGAACAAGGTACACCGGAAGCACAGAAATTCTATGCTTTCCTTCGTGATGAGATGGGCGTGACCAAGGTACGTTTCCCGGAAACCTCTTCATTTGGTGTGAAACCCGTGTCAAAGGAAGGTACCCAGCGACTGGTGCGTGCAGCCATTGAATACGCGTTGCAACACGGCTTGCCGTCAGTAACACTGGTGCACAAGGGAAATATCATGAAGTTTACGGAAGGAGGTTTCAAGCGCTGGGGATACGAAGTGGCTGAAACCGAGTTCAAGGACCAGACTTTCACCATGAACGAATATGACCGCTTGAAGAAAGAGTTGGGTGAAGAGTCGGCCAAGGCTGCCGTAGCCAAAGCCATCAACGATGGAAAAGTGGTGGTGAAGGATTGCATTGCAGATGCTTTCCTGCAAAATACCCTGCTCATTCCGGAAGAATATTCGGTCATTGCTACGCTGAACCTGAACGGCGATTATGTGTCCGACCAGCTGGCTGCCATGGTGGGCGGTATCGGTATCGCACCGGGAGCCAACATCAATTACAAGAGCGGACATGCCATCTTTGAAGCGACTCACGGCACGGCACCGAACATTGCCGGAAAGAATGTGGTGAATCCGTGTTCCTTGCTGCTCTCTTCTGTCATGATGCTGGAGTACATGGGCTGGAAAGAAGCTGCCGAACTGATTGTGAATGCCTTGGAGAAAGCTTTCTCGAAAGGAGAGGCTACTCATGATTTGGCGCGTTTCATGCCGAATGGCCACGCGTTGGGCACGAATGAATTTGGACAGGAAATCATTTCTTTGCTGTAATAGTCGGAGGATTTTCTTGTCGGAGTGTTTTTAATGGATAAAAAGAGAAGTTTATGAAGAAAGAATATATAGTTTACAAACTTTCCGAGTGTGCCAAGCAGGCATGCCGCATCGACAACGAACTGTTCACGAAATACAATGTAAAGCGAGGTCTGCGTAACGAAGACGGGACGGGTGTGCTCGTGGGACTGACAAAGATTGGTAATGTGGTGGGCTATGAACGTACCGATCAGGGATTGAAGGCTATTCCGGGCAAACTGTTCTATCGCGGATACGATTTGGATGACATAGCTCATGCCTTGCTGCGCGAGAAACGTTTCGGCTTTGAGGAAGTGGCTTATCTGCTGTTGTCGGGTGAACTTCCTGACAGCGAACAACTGGCTTCGTTCAAGGAGCTCATCAATGACAACATGCCGCTGGACAAGAAGACGACCATGAACATTATCGACTTGGAAGGACAGAACATCATGAACATCCTGGCACGTAGTGTGCTCGAAATGTATACGTTCGACCCGAATCCGGATGATATTTCACGCGACAACCTGATGCGTCAGTCCATCGAACTGATTTCAAAGTTCCCGACCATCATTGCGTATGCGTACAGCATCTACCGTCATAGTATACACGGACGTTCGTTGCACATTCGTCATCCGCACGAGAATCTGTCGCTGGCCGAAAACTTCCTTTACATGATTAAGAAAGAATACACTCCGCTGGAGGCGCGTATGCTCGACTTGCTGCTGGTGCTTCAGGCAGAGCATGGAGGTGGTAACAACTCAACATTTACCGTACGCGTCACCAGTTCTACTCGCACGGATACGTATTCCAGCATTGCAGCCGGAATCGGTTCGTTGAAAGGTCCTCTGCATGGAGGTGCCAACATTCAGGTGGTCAAGATGTTCCATCACTTGAAAGAGGTGATTTCTGACTGGACGAATGTAGACGAAATCGATACTTATCTGACCCGCATGCTGAACAAGGAAGCGTATGACGGTACGGGCTTGATTTATGGTATCGGTCATGCGGTGTATACTATTTCCGACCCGCGTGCCGTATTGCTGAAAGAACTGGCTGGTGAACTGGTGGCAGAAAAGGGGTGTGAGAAAGAATTTGCTTTCCTTGAACTGCTGGAACAGCGTGCCATCGAATGCTTCAAGAAAGTGAAAGGAACCAAGAAGCAGGTTTGCTCGAATGTGGATTTCTATTCAGGCTTTATCTACGAACTGATGGGCTTGCCGCATGAAATCTATACGCCGCTGTTTGCCATGGCCCGTATTGTGGGATGGACAGCACACCGTATTGAGGAACTGAACTTCGAAGGTCGTCGCATTATCCGTCCGGCATACAAGAACGTACTGGAGGAAGTGGATTACAAGCCGATAGGAGAAAGATAAAAGTTCAAGTGATTTTATATGGAGGAAGCGACAGAAACCCGATAATGAGGTATCTGCCGCTTCTTTTCTTTTTAGGAATGTCGGCCAAATTGTGTACCTTTGCGGCGTTTTTATCGTAAAATCAGAAAATATGAATAGCTTGAAAGGTTTTTTCTATGGGATTGCCACTTCGGTAACGTTTGGTTTGATACCCTTGTTTACGCTGCCTTTGATGCAGAAAGGGATGGTGTTTGATTCGATTCTTTTTTATCGTTTTCTCTTTGCCACCTTTGCATTGGGTGCCATGATGAAAATAAAGAAGGAGTCATTTCGTATAGAGAGCCGTGATATTCCGATGTTTCTTTTGTTGGGACTGCTGTACACAGGCTCAGCCATGTTTCTGTTCTGGGGATATGGATTTATGGGAGCCGGGGTAGCCACGACACTTCATTTTACCTATCCTGTATTTGTGACCTTGCTGATGTTGGTCTTGTTCCGTGAGAAAGCTTCCTGGGTAACGTGGGTAGCTGTTCTGCTGGCAATATATGGCGTATCTGAACTTTCGTTGAAGGGAGATGAGTTGTCGGCAGATGCGACGGGAGTGATTATTGTTTTGCTTTCGGCCGTATGTTATGCGGGCTACATTGTCGCAGTCAATAAATCGAGATTGCGTGACATGAGCGGACGGAAATTAGCTTTTTACGTATTTATCGTAAGTACGGTGTTGTTTGCCATAAAGGCGTTGACTAATCAGGGAATACAGCCGGTACCGGATGCGGTTTCTATTGGTAATTTGTTCTTGCTGGCGGTGGTGCCTACTGTCATTTCTAATATTACCTTGGTCTTAGCCGTACAGAATATTGGTGGAACAATGACTTCGGTATTGGGAGCCATGGAACCAGTGACGGCCGTATGTATCGGTGCCTTGATTTTTGGGGAAGAGTTTACCATGCAGGAAGGCTGGGGAATATTCCTTATTTTAGTGGCCGTTACCTTAATTGTGCTGACCCGGACCATCCAGAAAAGTCTGTCGACGGTAGTACGCAAAATTCGTCCGCGTCATGCTTGACACGGACGAACCTTGCGGTGGGAAAATCACGATTTCCCGTATAGTTTGTTGATAAGGTCGTTTCGACCGATTTTCCGTAATTCGTTGATAATGGCCTTCCGTTCCTCAGGTTTATACCAGAAGAAGAACATACGCTGGGCCAGTTTTTCACGAGGGGTCTTGGCCGAGAATACCGGTTCCAGTGTATAGGGATGTACGCCTGTGTACCATGCTTCCGTAGAGACGGTCATGGGGGTAGGCGTAAAATCCTGTACCTGCTCCAGGTGGAAGTCCAGTTTCTTGGTGATGACCGCCAGTTCGGCCATGTCCTCTTCCGTACAGCCAGGGTGACTGCTGATGAAGTAGGGGATAATCTGTTGCCTTAATCCCGCTTCCTTGTTGATTTTGTCAAAGATGCGCTTGAACTCGTAGAACTGCTCGAACGGAGGTTTGCGCATCAGGTACAGCACTTTGTCACTGGTATGTTCCGGAGCCACTTTCAGTCGTCCGCTTACATGGCGTGTAATCAGTTCATGGGTATATTCCTTGGTACTTTGGTTGGTTTTTGCATCTTTACTCTGATGCAGAAGCAGGTCGTAACGCACTCCACTGCCGATAAAGCTTTTCTTGATTCCCGGCAAGCTGTCTACCGCATGGTATATCTCTAATAACGGCTGGTGGTCGGTATTCAGGTTCGGGCAGACTTTCGGGTGAATGCACGACGGACGTTTGCAGCGACGGCAAAGAGCCGTATCTTTTCCTCCCATCTGGTACATATTGGCCGATGGGCCTCCCAAATCACTCAGATACCCTTTGAATTCGGGCATTTCAGCGATGGCTTTTACTTCCTTGAGAATACTCTCCTTGCTTCGGCTGACAATGAACTTTCCCTGATGAGCCGAGATGGTACAGAAAGCACATCCGCCAAAGCATCCCCGGTGGATGTTGACAGAGAACTTGATCATTTCATAGGCCGGAATCCGCTTGTTTTTGTATTTAGGATGCGGAAGACGGGTGTAAGGCAGGTCGAACGACATGTCCAGCTCTCCTTGCGTCATGGGAGGATAAGGCGGATTGGTTACCACCGTCTGCTTTCCTACCTGCTGAAGGATGCGGGCTGCCGCATAGCGGTTGGATTCTTCCTCGATGTGCCGGAAGTTCTGTGCCTGTTTTTTCTTATCCTTCAGGCATTCTTCATGCGAATAGAGTGTCAGGTCGCCTTGCCCGTTCGGATTTTCCGGCAGAGCGGCTACCTCTTTCTGTGAAATCAGGTAGGCTGTTTGTGGAATGTCGTGCGGCAAGTCTCCGGCATGAACTTCTCCTTCTACTTCAAGCAAGCGCTCGCTCAGTTCCGTAATGGGTTTTTCTCCCATTCCGTAAATAAGCAGGTCGGCTCCTGATTCCACCAAGATGGAAGGACGTAATTTCTCTTCCCAATAGTCATAGTGCGTCAGGCGTCGAAGAGAGGCTTCGATACCGCCTAAAACCACTGGTACGTCGGGGTACAGTTTTTTCAGAATCTGCGTATAGACAATGCTGGGATATTCCGGGCGCATGTCATGGCGCCCGTCGGGCGTATAGGCATCTTCGCTTCTCAGCCGTCGGTTGGCCGTGTATTTGTTGACCATGCTGTCCATACATCCGGCAGATACGCCGAAGAACAGTCTTGGTCTTCCCAGTTTCTTGAAGTCGCGCAGGTCATCGCGCCAGTTGGGCTGGGGGATGATGGCCACTTTCAGTCCTTTGGCTTCGAGCATTCGTCCGATGACGGCAGCACCGAAAGAAGGATGGTCCACATACACATCTCCACTGAAGATGATGACGTCAAGTTCGTTCCATCCCCTCAGTTCAGCCTCTTTCTTGGTAGTAGGCAACCAGTCGGTCAGCTTGTATTCTTTCAAGGCGTTTCTTTAATTGTGGTTTTCTTCAGTTTCTTCTTGTTCCTCTTTCTCTTCTTTTTCTCTTTCCCATTTGATATAAAGAAGGATGAGCTGGTGTAAGCCGAACGCTTTCATGTTGTTGTGATAAATCACGTCAATGCACAAATCGAGCAAGTCCTTGCTGTTTTCTTCCATGGATGCGATGAGCGAACGAATGTTCAGTTTCAGTTTGTCGAGCACGGTTTCGTCCACAATTCCGTTGCTGTCAATAAGCTGTTGGAAGAGCGAATATTTTTCAATGGTTTCCAGATGCTTTTCAGAAATTTCCATGCTGCGTGTGCCGGAAGCGTTGGTCTGTATGGTATACATAATATGATAATTTTAAAGTTTATGTAACAAAGGTATTTTTTTTCTAGATACGATGGCTCGTTTTCTCTCTTTTCTTTAGGGATTTTTGTGTATTTTCGGCTGGTAAATACGCGGTGCCTGTCTTATCTTTGCCTGACAGATACGTTTCAGACAATATACCTATAAATGGTGATTGCGGGTCTTGAAAGGATTCTCTTATTTTGCAATGTGAATTTATGAATACGATATTTATGTGTAACAATACTACGCGAATGTATAAACCCACCGACAAGATGGGCGACTTGATTTGTGAGAATTACGCTCTTCTGCAGGTGATGAGCCGTTTTGGCATTTCATTAGGGTTTGGTGACAAGTCCGTGCAGGAAGTGTGCGACATGAATCAGGTGGATTGCAATACATTCCTGATAGTGGTCAATTTCCTGGGCGAGGAGAGCAATCATATTCACGACCATTTGCAGGGACTTTCCATTCCTGCACTGGTAGAATACCTTAAAAAGGCTCATTCCTATTTTCTGGATTTCCAGTTGCCTACCATCCGGCGGAAACTGATAGAGGCAATCGACTGTTCATCGGAGAATGAAGTCGCTTTTCTGATTGTGAAGTTTTTCGATGCATACGTGCACGAGGTACGCAAGCACATGGAATATGAGAATGAAAAGGTATTTACTTATGTGGAACATTTGCTGAAGGGAGAACGGCTGAAAGATTACAGCATCGGAGTTTTCGCTCGTCACCATGACCAGATCAATGCCAAGTTGACCGAACTGAAAAATATTATTATCAAATATTATCCGTCGGGTGGGGACAACCAGCTGTTGAATGCTACCTTGTTCGATATATTTAGTTGTGAGGAGGATTTGGCTTCGCACAACCGGGTGGAAGACTTTATCTTCGTGCCCGCAATCATGGAGTTGGAAAAGGAGATAAAATGAAACCGCAGGAAACAATATACATTGCTGTGGCAGATACGTCGATGATTATTCGCAGCGGACTCGTGTCTGTGTTGAGGCGTCTGCCTGATTTGCCGGTACAGGTAATCGAGGTTTCTTCAGAAGAGGGCCTGAAGCATTGTATGGAGGCACATACTCCACAAATTCTGATTATAAACCCTCAATTTGGAGGATGGTTCGATGTGGCCGCTTTCAAGCAGGAATATCCGGAAGCTGCCATGAAATTTGTGTCGCTGATTTACACGATGGTGGATGCCAACCAGCTCAAAGGCTACGATGATTCGGTCAATTTATTTGACGACGTGGATTCTTTGTCGCATAAGGTGTCGATGCTGATGAATGTGCCGGATGAGGAAGAAAGCGACCAGGACTCATTGAGCCAGCGGGAAAAAGAAATCGTAGGTTGTGTGGTAAGAGGAATGACCAATAAGGAAATTGCCGAAAAACTCTATATTTCCGTGCATACGGTCATTACGCACCGCCGGAACATTACACGAAAATTACAGATTCACTCGGCTGCCGGACTGACCATTTATGCCATCGTAAATAAGTTGGTAGAGTTGAGTGAAGTGAAGATGAATCTTTAGAAAGGTCGTTATTTGGATTAATTCTAAAATACCTACATTTAGGTATTGCGGGTACAGCCTTTAACACCTATCTTTGCAGTGTTAGTCATATAGAAATTACGTAAACCACAAAAGTAAAAGAAGTTAGTTATTAGTTGGGTGCGCCCTGCGAAGTGATTCGCGGGGCGCACGCATTTTTTACATTTTGTTATGGTGGTTTAAATCGTTTTCAAAATCTGAAATAAAGTTTTCATTTCCGGAGAAAACCTCTTACTTTTGCTCGAAAGAAGACGAATAACAGATTTTAAGTATATGAAAGTAGGATTATTTATTCCCTGTTATA
>ULKP01004138.1_pt1 | contig 20882 bp, 11 predicted proteins | sample 1951191 | NCBI WGS metagenome assembly ULKP01 (sample SAMEA4835504, study PRJEB28245) | human gut metagenome | biome: gut microbiome; material: fecal sample | place: Denmark | collected 2008
GCGGAACTACCAGTTTGGAGCTTTCCTTGCGCAAGGCATCGTTGCCCGGAGTGAAGGTAGCCATGAGGGTAGCTTCCGAAAGTTCGGTCTTGTTGGCCTCCATTTCGGTAGAGGTAAAGGTATAGTCGGCTTTTACGACACCCGACGGATGGATGCGGTAGGTAGCGATGTACAGGTTGCCGGCGGCCAACAGGTAAGTGGCTTTCAGTACGGCATCTTTACCGTCCATGTCCAGGGTAGCCTCTACGACGCGGAAATCCTTGCTGGACTGTTTCCAGATCTGCAGACGCTTCGGTTCCTGGCTTCCGTAGTCGTTGTCGTTCGGCGCACGCCAGAAATTCGGCTGGATACCGAAGCCTTTGTCGAAGTATTCGGTTCCTTTGACCTTGTAGGAAGTGACGATACCGCTTTCCTTATCGAATACGAAATTCAGGCGGGAAGAAGAGACCTTCAGCAGATTGCCGTCGGTGCTGCATTTCAAGGCTGGACCGTCTGTTGCGAAGGTGCGGGCTACCGGTTCAATCGGCAGACGGAACTGCTCATGTGCCAGCTCATAGCCTATCGGTACCAATGGCTCTGGTTCAACCGTAGTTACGCTGAAGTTGACGAAATATTCGGTTCCGACTTTCGGCTCCAGACCGTTTACGTTTACGGTCAGTTCCTGACTTTCTTGTGGTGCGATGTCGAGCGATACCTTTCCGTTTCTGATTACCTTGTCGTTGGCTTTCACCTGATAGGTAATCATGTATTTCTTCAGGTTGGTGAAGTAGTAGCGGTTCTGTACCTTGAATATACCTTTGCTCAAGTCAACCGGTTCGAAGCCTACATATTGATGGGCGTATTTCACCTCGTTCATGGCCGGATGCAGGGTGCGGTCCGGCGAAACGATACCGTTGCAGCAGAAGTTACCGTCGCTCGGCATGTTGGTACCGAAATCACCTCCGTATGCCCAGAACGGACGTCCGTTCTCGTCGTGGGTCAGAATGCCCTGGTCTACCCAGTCCCAGATGTATCCGCCTTGCAGGTTCGGATATTTGTAGATGGCTTTCCATTGGTCCCAAAGGCTTCCGGTAGAGTTACCCATGGCATGTGCGTATTCCGAAGGAGCTACCGGACGGTCGCTGCCACGCTGGCCGATTTGTTCCAGCCAGCCTGCACTCGGGTATTGCGGTACGTACATGTCCGAGTTCCATTCCCACTGGGCGCGTTCGTAGTTCACCGGACGGTTCATGATGTACTTGTCGGCTTCCTTTACCCACAGGTAAGTCTGGTAGAAGTTGTAACCGTTTCCGGCTTCGTTACCCAATGACCAGAAGGTGACACTCGGATAGTTTTTGTTGCGCTCAAACATGTTGATGGTGCGGTACATGTGTGGTTTCAGCCATTCCGGGTTGTTGCCCAACGTACCACCTTTGCGCAGGTCGTAGTACATACCGTGGCTTTCGATGTTTGCTTCATCGTATACATAGAGTCCGTATTCGTCGCAGAGTTCGTAGAAACGGCGGTCCTGCGGGTAGTGGCAGAGGCGGACGGTATTGATGTTATGGCGTTTCATCAGTTCGAAATCCTTCCGCATCAGTTCTTCAGGGACATAGTGGCCGGTTTCCGGATTGTGTTCGTGGATATTGACTCCACGGAGCTTGATGGGTTGTCCGTTCACCAGCAGTACCACGTAATTCTTACCGTTTCCGGCTTTCTGGTCGATTTCCTTGATTTCGATGCGGCGGAATCCTACGTGATACGGAATCACTTCGGTCACTTTTCCGTTTTCCTTCACGGTCATGAAGAGTTTGTACAGGTTCGGTGCTTCGGAAGTCCAGGTCTGTACATCCGGCAGCTGTTGCTGGAAGTTGACGGTACTCAGCTTGTCCGAAGGAACGCTGACGGTCTGTTCGCTTTCGCTGACGGTTTTTCCATCTTTGTCTACCAGTGTATAGGATACGGCCAGATTGGCGGTGTTGGTCTGGTGATTTTTCAGGTCGATGGCCAACCGGAAAATACCGTTCTTATAGGTATCGTCCAGGGTAGAAGTGATACGGAAATCGTTGACCGACGCTTTGGGCTGGGAATACAGGAAGACATCGCGTTCGATACCGCTCATGCGCCAGAAATCCTGACATTCCAGGTACGAACCTGTACTCCAACGGAAAATCTTCAGGGTCAGCACATTCTTTCCTGGTTGGAGATAATCGTTGATGAGGTATTCTGCCGGATTCTTGGAGTCTTCGTTATAGCCGACTTCTTTTCCGTTTACGTAGACATAACAGCCCGATTTGGCTCCGGCTATGTGCAGGTAGATGTCACGTCCGTCCCAATCGGCAGGAACGGTGATTTCACGGCGATACACACCTACCGGATTCTGTTCCGGCAAAGCAGGCGGCTGGGGATTACGGGGCTGGAATTCGTAGCCGTGGTTGGTGTAGATGGCTGTTCCGAAGCCTTGTACTTCCCAGTTTCCGGGAACCTGGATATCTTTCCATTCGTCCAGGCTGGTGGTACTCGTAATGTCTTCAGGCAATTGTTTGTAGGAGTCTACGTAATAGAATTTCCAGGTACCGTTTAGCAACTGGTAATACGGGCTTTGTTCGTACTTCATGGTGGCTGCCTGTTCGCGGTCGGCGTACGTCATGAAGGCAGAGCGGGGTGCTTCCCGGTTGACAGAAACAGTCTGTATGTCTTTCCAGTAAGGAAGGTCGGAGGAAGCATACGTTGTCTGGGTACAGAATAAGCTCGTGGCGGCTCCTAACACGAGGCCAGATAAAGAAAATGCTTGTTCATTCATAGATTTTAATGGTTTTGGTAGTGAAAAATAGCTATACAAATGTACGGCATTCTGTTTTCCCGACCAAGTCCGGTCAGGTATTTTCAACGGGAAAGTGGTAAAAAACTATAAGAGGTTATGTGACAAACGAATAAAATCGTACTTTTGTGGCTAATTTATGAATAAGATAGCACTATGGGTAATATTCCTCCAGTAACAAAAAACCTGCTGATTATTAATGTGCTTTGTTTTGTGGGCATGTTTGTGGCACGTCGTTACGGCATTGACATCAACGACCTGGCAGGGTTACATTTCTTTTTAGCTTCCGATTTCAACGTAGCTCAGCTTATCAGCTACATGTTCCTGCACGCCAATTTCCAGCATATCTTTTTCAATATGTTTGCTGTCTGGATGTTCGGTCGTGTATTGGAACAGGTTTGGGGACCGAAACGTTTCCTGACGTATTATCTGATCTGTGGTATCGGTGCCGGATTGATACAGGAAGTAGTACAGTATATCGAATATGCAACGGTCCTTTCGAATTACGACAGTGTCCAAACTCCGTTCGGCATCATTCCGATGAGTGAATACCTCAATCAGATGACTACAGTAGGTGCTTCGGGAGCCGTATATGGTATCCTGTTAGCCTTTGGTATGTTGTTTCCCAACAGTGAAATGTTTGTTTTCCCGCTTCCGGTGCCCATTAAGGCCAAATACTTCGTTTTGGGGTATGCGGCGCTGGAACTGGTATTGGGTATCACCGGTGGTGACGGTATCGCACACTTCGCTCACTTGGGTGGTATGCTGTTCGGTTTGATTCTCATCTTATATTGGAAAAAGAAAAATGGCGGCGGGCGGATTTATTACTGATTTGCGGCAGAAGTTCCGGCAGGGTGATATCGTAACCCGGCTGATTTTCCTGAATGTAGGAGCTTTTCTGCTGGTTTCGCTGGTCAGCCTGTTTCTGACCTTGTTCCGGTGGAATGCATACGCCTGGTTGCATTGGCTGGAACTTCCGGCGTGGGTATCGGCTTTCGTGCGTCAACCCTGGTCTTTGATAACCTACATGTTCATGCATGCAGGGCTGCTTCACCTGCTGTTCAATATGTTGTGGCTGTACTGGTTCGGCCGGCTGTTCCTGAATATCTTCTCGTCCAAGCATCTGCGTGGGCTGTATGTCCTGGGAGGTATCTGTGGGGGGCTGTTGTACATGATAGCATACAATGTATTCCCTTATTTCGAGGATGCTGTATTTGGCTCTTATCTGCTGGGTGCTTCGGCATCAGTGTTGGCAATTGTAATTGCTACCGCTGTACGCGAACCTGATTACCAGGTGCAGTTGTTGTTCATCGGTGGAGTCCGGTTGAAGTACATGGCACTTTTCATGATTGTGCTCGACCTGATGTTCTTGACCGCCGAAAATGCCGGTGGGCACATCGCGCATCTGGGAGGGGCTTTGGCCGGCTGGTGGTTTGCCTCGGGATTGCAGCGTGGACACGATGCTACCCGTTGGATTAACTGGGTCATCGATTTCATCGGAGGTAGGTGGAGTCCGAAACCCCGTAAGCCGAAAATGAAGGTGCATTACGGAGGACGTCAGCAGGATTACGATTTCAATGCACATAAGAAAGCGCAGGCTGCAGAGGTGGATCGTATTTTGGATAAACTCCGGAAATCAGGTTATGGTAGTCTGACCGATGAGGAAAAGAAAAGCTTGTTCGATGCCAGTAAAAAATAAGTTGTCATGAAGATTGTTGGACATGTATTCCGGCTTTCGGCCTTTCTGTTGAACGGGCTGGTAGCGGTAGGGTTCCTTATCTGTGCCTACAGTCCTTATATCTCACCGGTACATCATCCCCGATGGGCTTGTGCGGGATTATTCTTTCCCATTTTCCTGGCCTTGAATGCGGCTTTCTGTGTGTTCTGGTTACTGGTCAGAAAACGTTATGCCTTGTTCCCGCTTTGTGTCTTTCTGTTAGGCTGGGGAGCGTTGACCACCTACCTGCCGTGGCAGTTCACAAAGGCAGATGAACCGAAGGGAGAAGTCATTAAGGTTTTGACCTATAATACCTTGGGTATGCATCCCGAAAAAGATGAAGAAGGTAAAGAGGTGAACCCGATTCTGGATTATGTGCTTCAGAGTGATGCGGACATCGTATGTCTACAAGAGTTTCCTTGTGACAATAAGACCTTGAAAAAAGAATTGAAAAAGGTATATCCTTACGCCGAAACGATGAAGTTCTCCGGGGGGAATGGAGTGGGATGTTTTTCCCGCTTCCCGATTCTGGGCACAAAACGTATTCCGTATGAAAGCGCCAATAACGGTAGTGGAGCCTTCCGCTTGGAGTTCGGACAAGATACACTCCTCTTGGTAATTAATCATTTGGAATCGAATAAACTGGATGCGCACGATAAGGAAGTGTATACCGATATGCTGAAGAAACCGGATGAAGAGAAAGTGAAGGAAGGCGGTAAATACCTGCTTCATAAGTTGGCGGATGCAGTTGCCATCCGTGCCCCTCAAGCCGATTCAGTGGCGAAGTATGTGAAGGAACACCCGTATCAATATACGGTAGTCTGTGGCGATTTCAACGATTCTCCGTTGTCGTATGCGCATCGGGTCATTGGGGAAGGGTTGCAGGATGCATTTGTAGAACGGGGGTCCGGAGTAGGGGTTTCGTATAACCGGAATCACCTGTATTTCCGCATAGACCATCTGTTCGCCAGTCCGGCATTCCGGGTGCTGGCATGTGAGGTGGATAATTCCATCGATGCTTCCGACCATTATCCGTTGTGGTGTCTCTTGGAAAAGAAGAACGATGAATAAATCTAATATATATTATAATGAGAAGTTTATGAAAAATTTGGTAATTGCAGCAGCTATGACGTGTATGGTATGTGCATGTGGTCAGAAGCCGGCTGAACCGGAGAATCCGTTCTTTTCAGAATTCCAGTCTCCGTATGGTGCGCCAGACTTCGACCGGATTCAGTTGGCCGACTATGAACCGGCTTTCCTGAAAGGTATCGAACAACAGAATCAAGAAATCAAGGCGATTGTGGAGAATCCCGAGGCACCGACTTTCGAGAACACCATTGTGGCCTTGGACAATAGCGGTGAAATCTTGAGTCGGGTATCGGGTGTCTTTTTTGCCCTGACATCGGCCGATACGAACGATGAACTGATGGCTTTGGAGTCGAAAATCGCTCCGATGCTGTCTGAACACAGTGATAACATTTACTTGAACGAAGCACTCTATCAGCGGGTAGCCAAGGTTTGCGAACAGGAGAAATCCGGTGCTATCCAGCTGACAACCGAACAGCATTACTTGCTGGAGAAATACCGCAAGGCGTTCGAACGCTCGGGAGCTGCTCTCGATAAGGAAAAGCAGGCTCGTCTGCGCGAAATCAACAAGGAACTCTCTACCTTGACCATTGAATTCAGCAACCATGTATTGGCTGATAACAATGCCTTCAAGCTGGTAGTCGATAAACAGGAAGATTTGGCCGGTCTGCCCGAAGCGGTGATTGCAGGGGCAGCCAGTGAAGCGGAAGCTCAGGGCGAAAAAGGAAAATGGGTATTTACGCTGCAGGAGTCCAGCCGTACACCGTTGTTGCAGTATGCACAGAACCGTGAACTGCGCAAGCAGATTTATCAGGCTTATACTTCCTTGGGTAACCGCAACAACGAGAACGACAACAAGGAGATTCTGAAGAAGATTCTGACTCTCCGTGTAGAGAAGGCTCAATTGATGGGGTATGATACATACGCTGCATACGTATTGGCCGACAACATGGCGAAAACTCCGGAAAATGTACTCGATTTCCTGCATAACCTGTGGGGCTATTCCATCCGGAATGCCAAGAAAGAGGCTGCCGAACTGCAGCAGATTATGGACAAGGAAGGAAAAGGTGAAAAACTGGAAGCCTGGGACTGGTGGTATTATGCCGAAAAGCTCCGTCAGCAGAAATATAATCTGAACGAGGATGAAATCAAGCCGTATTTCAGTCAGGCTGACGTGCAGAAAGGACTGTTTTATGTTGTGAACAAACTGTATGGCATTACTTTGACACCGACCGATACGGTACCTGTCTATAACAAGGATGTGAAGACATACATCGTTAATGATGCTGACGGTTCTTTCCTGGGACTTTTCTATTGTGATTACATGCCTCGTGCCAGCAAGCAGAGTGGTGCTTGGATGAGTAACTTCCGCGAGCAGAAAGAAGGAGTCCGTCCGTTAATTTATAATGTAGCCAGCTTCACTAAACCGGCCGGTGACACTCCTTCTTTGCTGACTATTGATGAGGCAAAGACGATGTTCCATGAATTTGGTCATGCCTTGCACGGAATGTTGTCACAGTGTAAATATCAGGGCGTTTCAGGTACTGCCGTTGCACAGGATTTTGTAGAGCTCCCTTCACAGATAATGGAACACTGGACCGTAGAACCTGAAGTCTTGAAGGTATATGCCCGTCATTATAAAACCGGTGAAGTTATTCCAGATGAACTGGTCGCTAAAATTGAGAATCAGGCATTGTTCAATCAGGGCTTTATGACTACCGAATTATTGGCAGCCGCTTTGCTGGATATGGAGTTCCATAACCTGACTACTACCGAAGGACTGGATGTGATGGCCTTTGAAAAACAGCTGATGGATAAACTGGGATTGATTCCGCAGATTGCTCCTCGTTACCGGGCTACTTACTTCCGTCACATTATGGGTGGTTATGACGCCGGCTACTATAGTTATTTGTGGGCGGAACGTCTGGATGCCGATGCGTTTGAAGCTTTCAAGGAACATGGTATTTTCGATCCGGCTACTGCGAAAGCTTTCCGTCAGAATATTCTTGAAAAAGGTGGTTCGGACGATCCGATGAAGCTGTATGAAACCTTCCGTGGGGCTCAACCGAGTCTGGAACCACTGTTGAAGAATCGTGGCTTGAAATGATTTGTTCACATTTTTGATTTGTATACGTGATTCAGGCTGCAGATGTAGATTTTACTGGCGGAAAGCCGCAATGTTTTCCGTTTCAGGGCTTTTTTGTTCATTTGAACCTAAATATTTAAAAAACTTTCCGTGAGTAAAAGGAAAAAAACCTATATTTGCAACCTTGAATCAACGTATTTAATCAAAAAGTAAATAAAAATAAATTAAAGTAACATGCAAAACAAAGGATTTGTAAAGGTTTTTGCGGTATTGCTGACCCTTGCGTGTGTCTTTTACCTCTCATTCTCCTTCGTGACCCGCTATCAGATGAATAAGGCGGCCGAAGACCCGAAGGGAGCGGCACACTACCTCGATTCCATGCAGAATCAGAAGGTTTGGTTGGGGGTTTATACCCTGAAACAGTGTCGTGAGATGGAGATCGGTCTCGGTCTGGATTTGAAAGGTGGTATGAACGTTATTCTGGAAGTTTCTGTTCCGGATGTTGTGAGATCACTGGCAGACCACAAGACAGATGAAGCGTTTAACAAAGCAGTGGATGAGGCTGCCAAGCAGCAGATTACCAGTCAGGAAGACTTCGTTACCCTGTTCGTAAGAGAATACAAGAAGCAGGCTCCGGAAGGAAAGTTAGCTGAACTGTTTGCTACTCAGCAGTTGAAGGATAAAGTAAATACCCGTAGTACAGACGCTCAGGTAGAAGCTGTATTGCGTGAAGAGGTAAAAGCTGCTGTAGATAACTCTTACAATGTATTGCGTACACGTATCGACCGTTTCGGTGTGGCTCAGCCGAATATTCAGACCCTGGAAGGTAAAATGGGGCGTATCATGGTCGAACTGCCAGGTATCAAGGAACCGGAACGTGTAAGAAAACTGTTACAGGGTTCTGCTAACCTGGAATTCTGGGAAACATACGAAGCTAAAGATATTATTCCGGTATTGGCCAATGTAGATGCCAAAGCTAAGAATATTTTGTCTGGAACAGTTGCTGATTCTGTAGCTGTAGATTCTGCGGCTGTTGCTCAGGAAACAACCGCTGTTTCTGCCAAAGACAGCTTGGCTGCTGCCTTGAAAGGAGAAACTGCTCAGTCGTCTGCCAATGCAGAACAGTTGAAGAAGGATCATCCGTTGTTGGCTAACTTGGCTCTTAATCAGAGTGGAGTGGGATCTATTGTCGGTTTTGCCGATTATCAGGATACTGCCGCAGTCAATCGCATCCTGACTATGCCGGGTGTGAAGGAACTGTTGCCGCGTGATCTGAAACTGATGTGGGGTGTGAAGGCTTCTGATATGGATAAGAGTGGACGTATGTTCGAACTGTATGCCATCAAGTCAACCGAACGTAACGGACGTGCTCCGCTGGAAGGTGATGTCGTGACGGATGCGAGAGATGAATACGACCAGTTCAACAAACCTTGTGTAAGCATGTCAATGAATACGGAAGGTGCTCGTCGTTGGGCTCAGCTGACCAAACAGAATATCGGTCGGGAAATTGCCATCGTTTTGGATGGATATGTATACAGTGCTCCGCGCGTAAACGGTGAAATTACTGGCGGTAATTCTCAGATTACCGGTAACTTTACTCCGGAATTGACCAAGGACTTGGCTAACGTATTGAAATCAGGTAAGATGCCGGCTCCAGCCCGTATTGTACAGGAAGACATCGTAGGTCCGTCACTGGGTCAGGAATCTATCAATCAAGGTATTGTTTCTTTCATCGTGGCTTTGATTGTCCTGATGATTTACATGTGTGCGATGTACGGACTGATTCCGGGTATGATTGCCAACATCGCCATGATTTTCAACTTCTTCTTTACATTGGGAATCCTTTCTTCTTTCCAGGCTGCGCTGACCATGTCAGGTATCGCCGGTATGGTACTGTCATTGGGTATGGCTGTGGATGCGAACGTATTGATTTATGAGCGTACCAAGGAAGAGCTGAGAGCCGGTAAGGGAACCAAACAAGCTTTGTCTGAAGGTTATGCCAACGCGTTCTCTGCTATCTTCGACTCTAACTTGACTTCTATCCTGACAGGTATCATCCTGTTCAACTTCGGTACCGGTCCTATCCGTGGTTTTGCTACTACTTTGATTATCGGTATTCTCTGTTCATTCTTTACTGCCGTATTCTTGACTCGTCTGGTTTACGAACACTACATGAACAAGGAAAAATGGTTGAACCTGACCTTTACAACCGGTATTTCGAAGAACTTGATGCAGAATGTACACTATAACTTCATGGGAGTAACCAAACGTGCGTTTACTATCTGGGGCATTATTATTGTGGTTTGCATCATTTCATTCTTTACACGTGGTTTGGCTCAGAGTATTGATTTCACCGGTGGACGTAACTTTGTAGTTCAGTTTGAACAGGTTGTGCAGCCGGAAACTGTCCGTGCTCTGCTTCAGCCAAAAGTCGGTGATGCCAATGTCCAGGCTATTGCTTTGGGTACTGATGGTAAGACTATCCGTGTAACTACCAACTATCGTATTGAAGAAGATTCTCCGACTATCGATGCCGAAATCGAAGAGTTCCTGTATCAGGCTTTGAAAGACGGTAACTTGTTGGGAGAAGGCACTACTCTTGAAATCTTTATTGACCGTGATAATCGTGCCGGCGGTTCTATCATCAGTTCACAGAAAGTAGGTCCAAGTATTGCTGACGATATCAAGACATCGGCTATCTGGTCAGTTGTACTGGCTCTGATTGTTATCGGTGTATATATCTTGATCCGATTCAGTAACATTGCCTTCAGTATCGGTGCTACCGTAGCATTGACTGTCGATACCATCCTGATTATCGGTGCTTATTCTCTGTGTCACGGATGGATGCCGTTCTCACTGGAAATCGACCAGACGTTTATCGGTGCTATCCTGACGGCTATCGGTTACTCTATCAACGATAAGGTGGTTATCTTCGACCGTGTACGTGAGTTCTTCCACCTGTATCCGAAGCGTGACCGTGCCCGTCTGTTCAATGATTCGTTGAATACGACCCTGTGCCGTACCATCAATACTTCACTGAGTACATTGATTGTATTGTTGAGTATCTTTATCCTGGGTGGCGACAGTATCCGTAGTTTTGCTTTCGCCATGATTCTGGGTGTGGTTATCGGTACATTGTCTTCATTGTTCGTTGCAGCTTCGGTCGCTTACCTGACTATGGGACATAAATTGCCCGAAGGTGAAGTAGAACCTGCTGAAGATGCAAAGGCTTGATGGAAGCTATAAGACGATTATAATTGAAAATGGCTGTCTCGTTTGGGGCAGCCATTTTTGATTTATAGGGTTGCTGAATCAGGCAAGGATTGTGGGTACATTGGTAGACAATAATGGCCGGAATAGGCAGCTATGTCCGTTCTTGATGATTCAGAATCGGGAAATAGGTCAATAAAAAAAGGTGTGGGAGATGTTTGTCGATAGCGACAGGAAGAGTGTTTTTTCTCGTTACCCGAGAAAGTACCCTTGACCGTTCTATTCTCGAACCAATTTTTAGAGGACTTGGATAAGATTTGGGAGTTGAGGCATTGGATTCCTGACCCCACAAAGCCAATACTTCCACCTAACAAAGTTCAAAGAACGACGGTTTGATTTCTTTTTCGCAAAGATACTGTTTCTTAGGTATATGGCCAAAAGAATACAGAAAAACTTATCCCTAAATTATGGGCAAGCACTTTCAGTAGTGTTTTTGTCAGGGATGGACTTGTAACATATTGGCAGGTAGGGGGATGTATGTCTTCCTACCCCCGTATCCCCGCTTATAATGCCTTCCTTAAGGAAGAGGGGTATGTCTTTAATCCAAGTGCTTTGTCATCCTCAAAATTTTCTACAGAATTTGAGAGGAACTTACTAATCTTGATAATCCTTTCAGTCTTACCTATATTTATATATGTATAATGGATTAAGAGTATGAAAAGAATTACAAGACAAAGAAGCGAAGAAACAAAACGCAAAATCAGCGCAAGCCTCAAAGGGCGGGCTAAAAGTGCGCAACACAAGAGGGCGATATCAGTTGCCCTCAAAGCCTATTGGGAAACGATTCCTGATAGTATAGATAGTGAGAATAAATAGAAGAGAGGCTGTCACCTCTCTCTGTTATCGCATTATCAAAAGGGGGAAATGTAGCCTGTAGAGTACATTTCTGAAAAATAAAAAGGATATTCTTATGAATAGTGACTTATTTAACATTCGACAGGCTGAAGATAAAAGCCAACTATAAATATCTGTTGGAACGGCAAATTCAGTTCAACCAAAGGTATAATCCCGACAATGGGGACTTGATAGGACAATATTACTCATCAGAAAATGATAAACTTGTACCTTTCAACTTATTCATTGCTGTAAGCAAGCCCAAGCAAACATTAACCTTGGAGTTTTCGAGTAAGATTTTGGGAGAAGATTATCCCAAACTTATTTCAAAGTACACCATTAGGCAATGTCTTGAGAATATTAACAAGTTAGGGATTTTTCGGATAGATGTGGACGGCATACTGCAAACGGGATGTATAACCTCAGCAGATGTAACCAAGGATGTACATGCAACACTTTCTGACGAAACCCTACACGCATTGTCATTATGGGTAAAGAATTACAGACGGTATAAATGGGATTATTACGATAGTGAAGGTATAGACTTCATTAGAGACGTTAAATCTTCCAAGTGTAAAGAGTGCATCCGTGTCTATCGCAAAGAGAAAGAAATAATCAAGCCTAAGAATAAGGACTTTCTTTCTATACTCCCTAACAAATGGGAGGTCGTAAAGCAATTCAATGGTGTAACAAGGTTTGAGGTAAAACTTGAAACTATTGGTAAAGTTAGAAGTTACCTTAACCTCAAAGACACTTATATCAATGATGTGTTGAATGCAGAAGCCAATCCAATATTGACTATGTACGACCGAGTATTTGGCCACACTTCAGACGTACCCGAAATTCAAGCAGACACCTTTGATGATTTTGCTATGCAGAAGATATTGAATGCATACCACGGAGATATAAAAACAATCGAGATGACTTTGAAACCTCTCTATGCTTCCCGTTCAGGATTTGACAAGAGAATGACTAAAATCCGTCAGACTTGGGAAAAGATGCTGAATAGTACAAGTGGTGGAATCAACTATGTGAATTCGGTGAGAAATCTTTTGGTTTGACTAACTGTAGCAAAATGAGAACTGTATCAAAATAATCTTTCAACGGACTTTGATACAGTATCTTTTATGTATCAGCATAATCTAAAAGGTTATAATGATTCAAAGGTACGACAATCAAAAGTTGATACCTGCAAAGTGTCTATTTCTGATTGCTTATATAAGAAAACACGCAGACTTGATTCGTTCTCTATAATAGAAAATATCATAGCTGCAAATATTTTCAGGGGAATCTGTCTGTCTAAGGCGATTTTTTTGTATCTTTGATACGTCTTAGCCAAAATAGGCTTTGACAGACATAGTATTGGAAGCGTTTGGCTTCATTCCGTTTGTGGTGAACCTCGGAAATTCAACGTATAATCGGAATGGCAGAGAAACGCTCCCTCTTGGTTGTCATATATGTACTCTTACATATCAACGCCAAGGGAGTGAGCCGTTTCTGTCATCCATTATACGGGCACTCCGAGTTAAAGCCTACCACAGAGGATGATTGGAGACAAGTAGGCTCACTCTTCTTTTATTGTGTTTCAACATTAAATGTTACCGCACTTGTTGAGCCGAAAGTGCATATTTCCTTTGTTATGGCTTTACAAGTTTATCGCTATGCAAATTACCTGACAACAGATGAAAGGGAGCAGTTCCGCTCTTTGTGTAAACTACTGACTAAAAGCAAGGATGATTATATATTGGTAGCAAATCCTATCATAGGTGGGAGGGAATTGGATGCACTCTTGATAAAAAGAGATGCTATCATTGTTTTAGAGTTCAAAAACTATACGGGAAGTTTGACCGCCTCAGAATTTGGTGATTGGCATATTATCAATGACGAAGGCATAGACGTGGTTGTCAAAGGTGGATTTGGCAATAAAAATCCTTTTGTTCAGGTTACGCACAACAAATGGAGTGTTGTCAATAAATTCAAAGATGAGCTTAATTCCCCTTTAGTGAATGCTTATCATGTCAGTGGAATTGTCGTTTTCAAAGGGAACATTACAGAAAACAAATTCGACTTTTCTCCCAAGGTTCGTACTTGGTTTCGCATAGCAGATATGACTAATGTCATAGAAACTATTGAGAATATAGCTTCTCCAAAAATAGACTTTAATGATGCTTTGTGGAATGAATTGCCCAAATTCCTGAATGTCGAAGATTACCTTTGGACAGACTATGAGCAAACGACATCTGAAGTCTTGGCACACAACGACAATGAAGCAAATCTTTTCCAAAATGAAAAAAAATCTAAGGAATCTTCGTTGTCTGTAAAGAGCGAAAAGGATATTAAAAGCATTATCACTGCAAATGGTTTCAAAATATGCAAGGAGAAAAGAGAAAATAAACGGGATGCAAAATCCGTATCTTATTCTGATTTGAATTTGTCAAAGCAATCTATCGCTTTCTTAAAGGGCAAAGGCATAAATACACTTTGGGAACATCAATATTTGGCCATTAAGAAAGCTAAAGAAGGGAAAAACCTTTGCATTACTACGTCCACAAGTTCAGGCAAGACGGAAATTTTTCAAATCGTTGCCATCGAAAAACTGAAAGAATCGCCTGACTCAAAAATTTTAGCCATCTATCCAATGAAAGCCCTAAACCGTCAACAATTGGAACGATGGGAAAAGACAGGATTCAAAGTGGGAAAGATAGATGGGGATGTTACGGATTCTGAGACAAGAAAAACTGTTTTGCAGAATAGTCAGATAGTAGTGGCCACTCCCGACGTGATACACGCTTTCTTATTAGGAAGGCTTAATGACAACACTGTAGGGGAAGCCATACAAGATTTCATCAAAAATGTTTCTTTGGTGGTTATTGATGAACTGCATCTATTCAAAGGCGTGTTTGGCACAAACTCTGCTTATTTGTTCCGCCGTTTCAATAATATTCGCAGGTTGTTGAAACGAAAGAGCAAAGATTTTGCCCAATATATTACAGCCTCTGCCACATTGCCCAATGCCATAGAACATTCTTTCAACATAACGGGAGTAACAGGTTTTGAAGAAATAAGTATTCAACAAGATGCTTCTCCTATGGCTGAAAAGGTATTCTATTTTGTAGAACAGGATGATACCGATGCCGATGTGGTTAATATGGTGTATGATTTCTCTACAGTGGATGACGCTAAGAGTATCACGTTTGTAGAAGGGAGACAACGGGCAGGCGAAATGGCTCACAGAATAGGACAAATGGTTTCGGAGAATGCAGCAGATTCGGGTATATATCCTTATCGTTCAGGATATGAAACTGAATCGGTCAATGTTATAACGGAAAAACTAAACAAAGGTAACTTTAAGGGAGTGATAAGCACCAGTGCTTTGGAAATAGGCATAGACATTGACGGACTGAATATAGCTATTATTGCAGATATGCCGTATGATAAGAATAGCTATATGCAGCGCGTTGGTCGTGTCGGACGATATGGATGTGAAAAGAGTTATGTAATTGTGGTAAAAACAAGTTCTTTTGCTTCGCAGCTTCTTTTTGACGAACAAAAGTACAACTATGACATTGACAAAGTATTGCCAAATTACGAACCTGCTTTATATTTGGAAGACAAAACAGTGCAAAACATCCATGCGCTTTGTCATGTAGGTAATACAGATTATTGCGAATATGCCAAGTGGAGGAAAGAATTTAATCAAGCCCAACAGTTCGATGACGGAGGATGTTTCCCATCTTCATTTGCAAAATTGTGTCAAGATATTCTTACAGGACAAGAATCTAAAGATTACCAAGAGAAAGAAAACAACTTGGTGGGCGCACCGCAAATTGCTTATCCCTTGCGCTTCATTTCTGACATATACAAAATTTTACCAGTAAAAGGGGAAAAGAATTTTATTCCAAGAGAAAGCATTACACGGGAACAAGTAGTGACTGAAGGCTATGAAGGTGCTGTAAGAAACACTTTGTACAAAGGTGAACACATTAGGGAAAGAGTCAGATATATCAACTTCCCGAAGAAGGAAATTAACGTAGCCCGTGAATGGAACGATTACTTGTCTACTTCTCCTCAAATATCAAGATATATCATACCTAACTTCAACAAAGATTTTAGATATAGGACAATTTATTTTGGAGATGCAAAGATTTATAATCTTAGCGTTAAGGAGTATTATAACATCTATGGCTATTGGGAAAATTATAATAAGAAGAGAGAGTATTTTAGATATAAATCTTCCAATGGTGATGCTAAGATTCTCAAAATACCTCCTTTCCCAACAACAGGAGTCGTATTCTTTCATCCCTCATTGAATGCCCAAGGGGTAAACAGGCAAGACATTGCAACGATATTGTTTGAAGTATTCTTGCGATTGAGAGCCTTTGAGAGGAACGATATTAACTATAGAGGAGGTAGGCTGTTCAATAGCAATGACATATTGAAACGAGATGATTGTTTTATAGCCATTTATGACGCAAACGACTTGAACCTGACCAGTAGAGCCTTGGATGAACATCTGTTGAAGCAGATTTTTGAGTATATCGCCGATAATATGGAAGTAATCACAGCCTCTGTTTGTCCGAATATTACTTCTGAGACTGTAGATGCTTTGAACGATTTGTGCCAAAGTGTCTTAAATAGTGAAGCAGATTTGGCATATAAAGACTTGGGCAAGGAGCGTAAGTTCAAAAAGAAAACGGAAGTCATTTACCGAATGTCGAGTAAAGAAGATCCCGAAGTTTTCAACGAATACAAATGTATATTTGTAGCACGGGATGAAGATGGCACATATACTATTCTTTTGAACGGCGACCTTATATTTGATATACCAGCAGATAGCATCGAACCATCTGAAAACACAGAGTATGAATGATTTTACCAATCGGCTTAGGGCAGAGATTATAGCTGTTGGCAATGGACGTTATACGCTAAGCCTTGGCACGTATAGCTTAGATGCTGATTTCTTCAAGATTGAAAGGCTTGCAGAAGGTAGCAATTACTATCTTCTGTGGCCTGATGCCCAAAGGGATGATTTCTATCTGTACAATGCAAAAAAACAGACTTACGCATTTAATCGGATATTCTTCAAGAAAACTGAATATTACTCTGAGGATAGCTTGTCGTTTGTGGCATACAGAAGCGACCATAACTATGCTTATATGTTCTATGAAGACGGATATATAGACAAAGAACATGTATGTGGGTATATTGGGGAAGAATATAACGGAGTGCGTCCTATAAAGACTTATGGAGGCAGATGGCTATACTACAATGTTTATATGCGAAAACCCCTATGGAAAGTGGAATATGGGTATAAACTGAAAGAAGGATGGTCTTTAGGCAAAAAATTCGATTATAACTGTTTCGTAGTAAATCGAGCCGATGGTGGTATGTGCATTTGGAGGTATAATGAGAAAGCGCATAAGATTGAAAATCATCCCTCAATTTATGATTCTATTGAATGTATTGATTCCTCCTATCTGCTCTGCCAAAAGCACAGAGAAAGCCTTTTTGAATTGTTCTTGTGCAGGAAATTCAGATGCCTAAGTAACCCTCAATGGCGAACCCCGAATTTCTTGTTCAAAGGAAACTATATCTTTTACAACTCTTCGCCTGACGTACCAGCGAATGGCTCTACGGGTTGGCAAATATTTAATACGAAAGACGGAAAGCCTGCACTTTGTTTAGATTGGGTGAATATCAGGCTTTACGATTGGGACAGTGATTTTTATATGTTGATTGACACTGATACCGAAAAAGGCAAAAAGGTATTCTTGAGTGACATTGAGAAATCGGCCAATAATTTGAAAGCTCTATCCCAATCGCTTTATGCCCAAAGCAAACAAGAGAAAACGACAGATATTCATAATGAAGAAGGCACAAACCAGACAGACATTGATGAGTCTAATGAGATAGAGAAGAAAGACGAAAAACGTAATGCGCAACCGATGAGGAAAGAAAAACAACCTTTTCAATGCAAGAACCAATTGCCTTCTTCAATTAAATATTGCACTTCGATTAAAACGTCTGAAAGAATAAGACGTGGTGGTTATTTGCAATGTAATAGGAAGTGTACGGACGTGTTGCATAAGGAGTATATTTGTTGGATTGTTCCTCAAAATAACAGGTTGATTATTACTCAATATATACGTCGTAATACATATAAAATAGTCTATTACAAGACTTACGACCAAACACACTTCATTGACAAAGGAATCGAGTTGCCTACTCGTATAATACCCATTACGCTCGAAAATGCGCAAGAAGATACACTGATAGAACAACTTGAAAAGGCACTTGACATAGCGGCAGAAACTAAGAACAACAAAGTTTGTACGGAAAGCGTTTTGCAGGAGAATCATTGCGTAACTGAAAGTCCTAAAATTGCGGACAAGCAAATGCAACTATCATCGCAAGACAAGGTATGCTTTACTTTTAGTGATAAATGCTATGCTCTTAATGTCGATGATGTTTGGGAGATTGAAAATGTGTTTGACAAGCAAAAATATCTTTTAAAAGAAGAAGTGCTTGCTATTCTTCTGACCCCTGAAAATTTGGTCAGCATAGAGTATAAACAAAACGTCAGTCCTCATTATAAGATAATAGGCGTGGGGAAAGATGTGAGATTTGACCAAGATTTTGGCCCAATAAATAAGGCAATCCGTGATAACGCAAGGAAAATACTTTTATTTAAAAGAGATGATGATAAGATATATCTTGTAGATGAGGTGCGTTGCTGCGGCTATACTATAGAAACACAAACATTCCATCGCAAGGATAAAGAACGGAAAGTTATTCTGTTTGATTTGGTTTCTCTAAGGCGAATCAATGAATGGTATTTCAAAAAATAAAGATGAATCTCTGCAATTTGCCAATACTACCGCATTAAAAACGAAGTAGCACAAATTTTATCAAGGTATCCATAGACAGATGCAGTATATATTCAACGTACATACAGTATATATGACGACATATTTAAAAAAGTTTGTATATGAAGAAAGTCTTGCTTTTTATTTTGTGTTTATTATCAGTAAATCTCTATGCACAGAGATTAAATTCTGATGGCTTGAAAATGATAAGCCGTATCAGAATTGCACAGAAAGACACCATCTATTTCAAGTATGATGAAAGAAACAGACTGAAAGAAATAATCTGTCCTTTTACTGATTTTGAAGAACAATCGGAAGAAATAAGAATGAATGGCAGACTTATTAAAAGGACTACTCAAATCCCAATTCCTGCAAAAATGATTTTTACGAGGATAAAAGATTCCATTGCTCAAAAAAAATATAAGAATGGGATGGTTGATACGTCCTCTCCAGTGCATCATATATGGAAACTAAATACATACGGTAAAATTAAGCAGTATGTTATAAGGTATCAGCGAAAAAAGGACTATAATGACACTTATTTTGATTTTACGTATGATGACAAGCTCAGATTGAAAGAATTTAAAACATATACATGTTTTTTTAGAGAGGATCATTCTTTATCGTCTTTTACAGGTTTTGGATACTATCTTATAAGGTATGATGAACAAGGCTATTACATTGATAATTATAGTTTTCAGTTGAACGAATTGGAATTAAAACTGCCCAATCTTGTAGACTACATAAACAGCCATACATGGATTGGGAATGAACCCGCAGTTTATGAAAAATCAAATGCAAGGGAATATAGCTATTCCATTGATAATAGGAACGATACTAATATGAATCTTAATAGACTATTTGCTATATATACAAAGATTGTTCCCACAGGAAGTACTATCCTTGATTATATAGTGCTGCATACAGAATGGAGTGGACTAAGGGAGAATTTTCTTGCAACCCATTGTCAGCTATGGAATAGTAATAAAATCTATGATATAGTGTACAAGAGAGACTTAAAAGGTAATATTAAGGAAGTCTTATATTGCATAGACGGATATTATAAACCCAAAGAAGATATTATTTTTATAGATTATGTTGATGAATAAGCGTAACTCTTTAGGCCATACAATTATAGGTATATTCCTTTTTATGGCAAGTCTTTTATCGAGTTCTCAGGCAAATGCCCAACGGCTAAATCCTGATGGATTAAAGATGGTGAGTAGGGTATGTATAGGAAACAATAAAACGATTGATTTCAAATACGATGATGAAAACAGATTGCAGGAAGTTATTTACACGTACACATATACATCCACATTCAAGTCATTATCAAACAGTACAACCTACAAAGAGGTCATCAGCAGAAACGGAAATGTCATTACGCAGTCATCATTCATAAATGGCAAGCCTTTTGACCACTATTCAGACAATCCTGAACGGGATGGATATGAAAATTTCTTCAAATATGAGTATCATTTGAACGAGGACGGTAAGATTGAGAAATTCTATATTTACGAATACACATGGGCGCATACCATAGCGAGAACAACGAATAGTTTGTACTATGAAGATGGGAAATTGTCAAGAATATGCTCATCACGTTCTTATAAAGAGAACAAGCCCTATTACCACTATGACCCATCTTTATTGTGCAAAAAAATCTATTATACCCATCAAGGGTTTTATCCACAGAAAATCTATTATAGTTTGACGGACGAACAGCATAAGAAATATGCTCCTGAACTAACGGAAGACGAATATAAAGAAAGCCTTGTTGGAATGAAACGCAATGAATATAAGATAGACTATGACAGCTATGAATACTCACCGAATATAAAAAATGACACAAACATCGGATTTAACGGATTGGAGTTAATGAGCGAGATGGGTGTCAGCAGCGGTGGGGACGCTTTGGATAATATTCTATACTATACTGAATGGATCGGTCTTCGTGAACGGAATATGCTTATGAATGCAAAGAGAAAAGAAAGGACATTAGTCTATAAGTATGACGAAAGAGGAAACATCGTTAAGATGATATACAGATATGGCGAGAAAATGAGGAAGCACCGTGTCGATATGGAAAAAGACCTGTTGACAATCGCTATTGAATATGTGGAATGATTTGTGTTAACAAAAATTGGGCGCAAGGATTACTCATTTACGTAATAAATGTGCTATATTTGCAGTCGTAAAGCATCAAGAGTACTTGAATGTACA
>ULKP01015708.1_pt1 | contig 20009 bp, 9 predicted proteins | sample 1951191 | NCBI WGS metagenome assembly ULKP01 (sample SAMEA4835504, study PRJEB28245) | human gut metagenome | biome: gut microbiome; material: fecal sample | place: Denmark | collected 2008
CGACGACCCGGGTGCATGGCTGGTAGAGGACGAGTACATGTTCGGCTCCAACCTCCTCGTGGCACCCATGCTCGAAGAGGGCAGCGGACGGGATGTCTACCTCCCCGGACGGCAGAAATGGATAGACTACCAGACCGGAAAGGTGTATGCTCCGGGATGGAACCATATCGAGTGCGGCACCCTGCCCATCGTCATTCTTGTAAAGGACGGTTCGGCCATCCCCCATATCCCCGTGGCACAATGCACAGACCAGATGAAATGGGACAAGATTACGTGGAAGAAGTATCTGGCAGACGAAAAGAAAGCTGAAGGATTGCTCTGCCTGCCGCAGGACGGACAGTTACAACGGATATCAATCCCATAACCGGTATATCAAACACATTAAACCCTAATACCCCATGCGAAACAAGTTATTGTTCCTCGCCTTGCCCCTGCTATTCGGCTTACAGGCAAGCGCACAACACACACAAGCCTTTCAAGATACCACGCTCACCGACGAACAGCGCGTGGAACATCTTCTTTCCATCCTGACATTGGATGAAAAGATAAACCTTCTTTCCACCGACCTCGGTGTCCCCCGCCTCAACATTCCCCGTTGCGGACACTACGAAGGACTGCACGGGCTGACCCTCGGCGGGCCTGCCATGTGGGGCGGACGCCAAAGAACGGAAGACGGGAAAGTAGTCCCTACCGACTGCCCCACCACCATATTCCCCCAGTCCTACGGTCTGGGCTCCACATGGGACACCGATTTGGTGCAGAAAGTAGCGGAACAAGCCGCTGAAGAAGCCCGCTACTACATGCAGACCACCGGTAACAAGCGTCATGCCCTCGTGATGCGCGCTCCGAATGCCGACCTTGCCCGCGACCCGCGCTGGGGACGTACCGAGGAGAGTTTCGGAGAAGATGCTTTCCTCACCGCCCAACTCACCATTGCCAGCGTACGCGGCCTGCAAGGCAATCATCCCCGCTACTGGAAAACCGCCTCTCTGATGAAGCATTTCCTTGCCAACAGCAACGAGGACGGACGGGACAGCACTTCCTCCGACTTCGACACGCGCTTGTTCCATGAATACTATGCTTATCCTTTCTATAAAGGCATCACCGAGGGAGGCAGCCGTGCCTTCATGGCCGCCTACAACAGTTGGAACGGCATCCCCATGTCCATCCATCCCTGCCTCGAAGAGATTACCCGCAAGCAGTGGGGCAACAACGGTATCATCTGTACGGACGGCGGTGCCCTGAAACTGCTGATTGAAGCGCACAAGAGTTTTCCGAGCTTTGCGGAGGGTGCTGCTGCCGTAGTAAAAGCCACCACAGGACAATTTCTCGACGCATACGTTCCTTACGTCAAGGAAGCTCTGGAAAAGGGATTACTGACCGAAGTCGACATCGACAAGGCTATCCGCGGGAACATCTTCGTCGCCCTCAAGCTCGGCTTGCTGGACGGGGACAACTCCCGTAACCCTTATCTCTCTATCGGAAAGAACAGTACGGAGACACCGCCTTTCATGACAGCAGAAGCCCGCAGGCTGGCACGGGAAGTCACCGCCAAGTCCGTGGTGTTATTGAAAAACAAAAAACTCCTGCCACTCGATGCCGGAAAGCTGCGTAAAATAGCCGTTATAGGCCCGTATTCGGACAAAATCGTGCAAGATTGGTATAGTGGTACCCCGCCTTACGAAACAACGATTCTGAGCGGCATACGCAATGCTGTGAAAGAAGGAACCGAAATCATCCACGCCGAAGACAACCGCATGGGCCAGGCAGAAAAGGCTGCTGCAGCCGCCGACGTTGCCATCGTGTGTGTAGGAAACCATCCTTACGGCACGCGTGCGGACTGGAAGTTCTCTCCCGTCCCCAGTGACGGCCGCGAAGCCGTGGACCGCAAATCGCTGATGCTGCCCGATGAAGACTTGGTGAAGCTGGTGCTCAAGGCCAATCCCAATACCATACTGGTACTCGTCAGCAGCTTCCCCTACACCATCAACTGGAGCCAGGAGCACGTGCCTGCCATCGTCCACATCACCCACTGCAGTAAGGAGCAGGGCAACGGACTGGCCGACGTACTCTTCGGCAAGGTGAATCCAGCCGGACGTACCGTACAGACGTGGGTGAAAGACATCACTGACCTACCCGACATAATGGACTACGACATCCGCAACGGACGTACGTATATGTACCACCAAGGCCCTGTGCTCTATCCTTTCGGCTATGGTCTGAGCTATTCCGACTTTACGTACGAGAAGATTGAATCCTTCAAGCAAGACAAGAAGAACATCCGCGTGACGGTATCAGTGAAGAATACCAGCGGACGCGACGGGGAAGAAGTCGTGCAGCTCTATGCCAGCTATCCGGAATCCAAAGTGGAACGTCCTTCCAAGCAGTTGCGCGCCTTCAGGCGTATCCCCATCAAGGCCGGCGAAACCCGGAAAGTGACGCTTACCGTGCCCAAAGAAGAGCTCGGCTATTGGAACGAAGGAAAGCAGATGTTCGTTGTAGAACCCGGAACGGTGAAGCTGCTGATAGGGGCTTCATCGGAAGATATACGGTTGGAGGGAAAGATCAGGCTATAAGAATGAAAAAGCCATCCCTTAACATACCGACTATAAAAATTAGCGAGTTATGCCACAACAACGTGGCAAACCCGCTAATTACATATTTGCAAGCATAAATGAAAAGTACAGGGTCACTTTACAATAAACTCATATCTTCCTGCCGCCAGTTCCACCACCCGTACATTCTCGGCCTTGTCAGGTAAAGTGAGTGTAGCTGTACTGTTAGCGGGCACTGTAACTTCATAATGCACACATTTCCCTTTCCATTCCCAGCGAGAAACAATTTCACCGTAAGGCGACCGATGACGAGCTTCAAACCGTTTCAATCCCTTTATGAAATGGGGACGGAGCAGAATGTTTTGAAAACCAGGTTGCACGGGATCAGGGAAAATACCTCCCAGCCCCTTGTAGAACCAAGCACCTATTTCACCGAACATCATATGATTGTCCGAGATGTCACGAGTAGCCTGCAAATCCCAGTTCTCGAGCAGCGTAGTGGCACCGTTCACCATCCACCAACCCCATGAAGGATAAGTGTCCTGTACAGCCACCTTATAAGCTGTTTCAGCATAACCATTTTCGCTGAGTGCATTCAGAATAGCTTTAGCTCCTAATACACCCACATCCAAGTGAAAACCGTCCTCCTCTACCTTATGTGCCAAGTTAGCTGCCACTTCTCCTATCAACTCTTCGGGCACAATCTTCCATTGCAAGGGAACACTCAATTCGGTTTGTGAACCTTCGGCATAGATGCCTGTTTCTCGATTCAGGAACTTATCATTGACAGCTTGCTTTATCTCCTCCGACAAGGCATTATAATATTCGTAATCGGCCTGTTTGCCGAAGAGTTTGGCAGCAGCGGCCAAAATCTTGGTATCTACATAAAAGTAGACCGAGGAAGTCAGCTCTTTATTGGATTTTGACTTCACCGGCACCCAGTCTCCGCGCCCCCACGTAGTGAGATGATTGTTAGAGATACGCTCCACATAATCCACATAACGTTTGATGCTCTCGTAACAATCGCTCAAGGGCTTGCTATCACCGTAGAAGAGGTAGATATTCCAAGGGATGATGGCAATAGTACTAGTCCAGTCCAGCCCGTTGTCTGTACCATATCCCCATCCACCAGTTGGAATAATATCGGGCAGCACTCCGTTGGGCTGCTGTTCGTCACGATGGTCGGCCAACCATTTTTCGTAAACGGTAATTCCATCAAAGTTATAAAATGCTGCCTCAATGGCAAAATGACCGTCACCAGTCCAACCGTTCTTCTCGCGCTGAGGGCAATCGGTGGGGTAGCCCATCAGATTGGAAAGGTAAGAGTGATTGGCAGCATGGAGCAGCTTGCCTATCAGTGGGCTCGAAGATTCCAAGCTACCTACTGCCGGCACATCACTGTGCATGAAGTAAGCAATCAAGCTGTTTTGGTCAAGCTCAATAGGCTTATCTGCCACTACCTCCACATAACGAAATCCCTTGTAATTAAATCGGGGCATGAACTCATCCTCTTCTCCACTCAGAATGAGAATGTCCGTCTGAAAAGGGTCTTTCTCCTTATCGCCTCGAAAGTAGACATCAATGTTCGAGAGATCGAGGCGGCCATTTGGATGTAAGCGTTCGCCATGTTTGATTCTGACCTCCGTTCCCCGTTCACCCGAAACATGAATACAAGTCACACCGGACATATTTTGCCCGAAATCATAGATGTATGTTTTCTCGTCCACTTTGCGGAAAGAGACGGCGGGGAAAATCTTTACATTACGGATGGGATGTACTTGCTGGGCAGTGACATTGGAAGAAGGTACACTCCGATAGGCTACTCCGCGCCACTTGGAATCATCGAATTCCGGAGTGCTCCATCCTTTCTGCTCCAGACGTGCATCGTAGTGCTCGCCAGTATAGATACTATTAAAAGTGATTGCACCCGACGCTGTCCGCCAACTGAGATCGGTGGGAATAGTCTCCACGCTTCCATCGGTGTAGGTAATGCGCAAGTCCAGACAGAAAGTGGGACGGTTGCGCCAAGGGGCACGGTCGAAGTCCCACACTGCTTTGGATTGATGGTTATACCAGCCGTTACCCAAAAGTACGCCAATAGCGTTGTCACCATTCTGTAATTGTGAAGTCACATCATAAGCCACATACAAGTTGCGGCGATCAAAGCGGGTATAGAGAGGGGCAAGGCAGTGGTCTCCTATCTTCTCGCCATTGATGTAAAGCTCATATAGTCCAGCAGCGGCAATATAAGCACGCGCTGACTTTACCTTTTTGCCGGTCTTGAACTCTTTTCGGAAGTAAGGGGCAGGCCCATAATGAATATCCTTGCCATCGCCAATCCAAGCACCTTGCCAATGTTGCATCCCCATCATGCCCGTTTCAAAGTAAGAGACAGGAGAAGCAGTCTCCTTATATTCCATGTCGCTGCAGATTACTTTCCAATAATATCTAGTGAAAGGCTGCAGTTTTTTGCCCGCATAGGCCACAAGCTGATTACGGGAATCGTTCTTTCCACTATCCCACATCCTGCCACAGCCATTGACCACATTCAACGAGTCTTCGTCTACCACAATCCGCCAGGAAGTCTGCACAGCTCCCTGCCTACCATCTTCCATCCGCCAAGAAAGGCGTGGAACGGGATTATCCAAACCTATAGGTCTGTCAAGATGTTCGCTCCTCAGATCAACCAAACGAACCGGAGTCTGCCCTTGTACAGTAATGCAAGCAAAGAATGTGAATAGAAGCAGTATATTTCTTTTCATAACTCCATTGTTTATCTATTCCGTAGTAATCACCAGTTCCTTGCCCTCCCTCAGTTGGTCATGGGTGATAAAGTAACCGTCAATCTTTTTACCGTCATAAGTAATGTCAATAATCTTCTTGCCGCTTCCTTTCTTCACAATCGTAAAGGGACGACCATTCAGATTGAACGTCACTTTATCGAACAAGGGAACAGTAACAATATATTCAGGATCGGCAGGCGAATAAGTGTAAAGTCCAATAGCATTGAGCACATACCACGAAGACATCTCGCCGGCATCATCCATCCCTGCATAAGCCAGCTTGTCGGCACCCATGTCATAGTAGTGGTTCATCAGGCTGTCGAGAATGCATTGGGCTTTCTCTTGTTTGTCTATGAAATAATAGGTGTAAGGAATGCTGTGTCCCGGCTGGTTTCCGTGACAATAGTTTCCGATGAATCCGGTCAGGTTGTGGGCCTCGTAACCTCTCCACGGTTCGCTGAATAAGGAATCCAGTTTAGCCTCCACCGCCTCTTTACTGGGATAGAGCTTAATCATGCCTTCGGGGTCGTGGGGGGCGAAGAAGAGGGCGTTCCATGCATTGGCCTCACGGTACATGTACTGGTAATAGGGATAATACGGATCGAAATCCTGAATCCAGCTACCATCGTCAATCTTACCTCTCCAAAAGCCGGTAGAGGGGTCGAATAGCGTCTTGTAGTTGTTGGAGCGTTCCATCATCAGCTTGTAGTTGGCTTCATCTCCCAGCTCCTTGGCTACCAAGGCTACGGCATAGTCATCGTAAGCATATTCCTGGGTCTTGGTCACAGCCCCTTTGTATTCGTCCCATGTGGGTACATTCACTGTGTCTTTTTCAGCAATCCAACCTCGCTCCATATACTCATCCAAATAGCGACGTCCTCCTTTACCGGGCACCGTAGCATTTTTCAGAATCAACTTATAAGCACGCTCCAGATCGAAATCATGCAAACCACGCAACCAAGAACCAGAAATAAAAGTGGAAGCGTGATCACCATGGAAGAAGGTGGGCATGTAGCCGTCACGCTTCTCGCCTTTGTCAATAATAGACCTAATGATGTCAGTAGTCACATCGGGAGAAATCATACCTATGAGTACCAGTTTGTTGCGATAATCGTCCCAAAAAGAAGGGTCAGTGTAATAGTGGAAGCCGTTATTCACTACTTCGCCACGGACATCAGTATATTCATGATTCACATCGCTACGCAAAGCCGGCCATTTAAAAGCATGGAAGAAAGTAGAATAAAACAATCTCTTTTCACGTTCCGTGCCACCTGCAACTTGAATCTTGGAGAGGAGTGCTTCCCAAGCCGCATCGGCTTCTTCTGCCACTTGTGCAAAACTTTTGTTCAACATTTCGGCCTTCAAATTCATTTGAGCATTCTCTATACTCACAAACGAGAAACCAGCCTTCACTTCCAAAGGTTCAACACCTTTGCTGTCGATAAAACGCAGCACAGCCACCTCATGTTTGTCGTCTTTTACCATTTCCACTTGGCCTATTTTATAGTTGGTCTTAGCGTAAAAGTAGATTTTACCATCGCCATCTTGATAACCCGTGAACGTATTATCGTCAACCTTCTCAATCTTCCAATCACGGACATCATTATTAGAACGGCGGATGTCTACCAATAATGACTTATCGTCGCCCTTGCCGAAAGTATATTTATGGTAGGCACAACGCAAGGTACTGGTCAACTCGGCGTTCACTTTATAGCGTTCCAGATAAACTTGGTAATACCCCGGATGCGCAGATTCCTTCTCGTGACTAAACCCGGAGCAATAATTACCCGGAGCGATAGTTCCCACCACTGGCAACATGGGGACATGCAACAAGTTCCAATGCCCTTTAGCAGTATGTGAAAAACCATAAATCACAGTGTCCTCATATTGATAGCCCGCACCGCTACGAAACTGTGTAACGGGGCTGAGCTGCACCATTGCGTTGGGCAAGGTAGCACCCGGATAAGTTTCCGCACCCCATGTACGTGACTTTATTTTGCGCGTATACCCTAAGTCCTCAGGCTCCCACAAAGTAGCCGTACCCAAGAAAGGATTGACATATTCGGTTAATTTCTTCTGCGTACCGCCACAGCCCGTCAGAACAATCAGGGCGAACAGTAGAAATAAATATTGATTCTGTTTCATCTTTTGTGTTTATTTTATATAAAAAACTGTTGTCTCTAAAAACATTATTTCCAAAATAACTGCCAATTAAAACTGGCTCTAAAAAAAAATGTGCCGAAACCCAATAACCAGATTGAGTTTCGACACACTTTTAATTGCTAACTTATTTCAGGCTCTTTTCAAAGAGAGCTTTGGCTTCAATCAAAGTACAACCACTTGTCTGCGTAGTCAAATGGTTGTTACCGCTATTGTTCATTGCCCAGTTAGTATTATACAGCAAATCAAGTTTATTGATTCCCTTTCGCCACAAGATTTCAGCATTATTGTTAAAGAAAGTGATGAATTTCTTCTTATATATGGGGTCCAAATTCGGTTCCATAATCAACTGCACATAATAACGCATGAAAATACCCTTAAACAAACCTCCGTCACCATCGCCTTCATCACGAAGTAAATTGTTTCCAGTATCTATCATGCTGCTATTACTGATACCGAAATTGGCAGCCTTACGAGCATCTTTCAAATAGGACTCTTCTCCTGTGATCTTATACAGTTCGTAAGCAGCACCCAAGAATGTACCTTGGTTATAAGAAAGAGAAAGTGTACTCAACTCACCCGTTTCACCGTTCACATTATCATAGATGGCGCCGGTAGCAGGGTTAAATAAATTTTCACGCTCCCATTTATAAATATTGACAGCCCAATCCAAATCCTCCTGATTCCCGTTAATACGGTAAAGACGAGCAGCAATCAAAGCAGCAGGACCGTTGGAACAAGCATTTTTGCTCCATAGCCGGTCGTGAGTCCAAGCAATGCCACCACCTGCGTAATCGTTCCAACCGGTCTTGATTTCATTCCACATCTCTTGAGAAGTTTCCAGATACTTGTTTTCATCAGTAACTTCGTACAAGCGAATCATGGTGAGAGCAATCCACTCCATATCATCATAAAAGTTGTTCCAATAACTGCCACCGTTCTTTGCCTTGATACCGACATACCATTTGTCGAACAAGTCGCTGTACTTGCTATCTCCGGTACGATTGTAAGCATCTATCATCACATCCATAGCATGAGCCTGCGGCCAATAATGGAAATCCTTGATTGAACCGTCATTCCCGTAGTTGAAATAATTCTCTTCCGTATTCCAGAAACGATCTATCAGGGTCACAGAACTGCTGTCGGCAGCCGCATCCCAATCTATGGTGTAAAGCCCCTTATCATACATATACTCATCTTCTATCTCGCACGATTGAAGTGCCAAAAGAAGCAGGGGCAGACAAAATAATATTTTTTTCATAATCTCTCCTTAAATTAGTTGGCCAATTCCACTTTATGAGTATAGTTCTCCACATTGAATATCACACTAATCTTGGTGATGGCACCCGGATTGTGGCCATCGGCCGCACCATCGAATTCATTGTTCAGTTTCCACTTCTGATCCCATTGGTTATCAGGAGTCTCCATAATGTAGAAATAAGGATCTTCGGGAGTAGCCGCACCAGGATTAGAGTCTGTAGTATTCTTGGTTCCCCAATACTGTATACTACCATCAGCATAAGTCATCAAGAACTTATAGCGTTGGTCGCGCCCCCATCCTTCTTGCTTGAACTCAATTTTATCCTGACCGCAGAACACACCGTTTCCAACATAAGGCAATTCAAAAGTTGCGGCACCACTCGGACAGAAGTAGAATTCCATCTTACTTACTTCCCTGACGGTTACAGATGCAATGGAGAAATCCATCTCAATGCGGTAAACTCCCGTCTTTTCTACGGTTGTCTCGCCTTCGCCTTCCATAATCTTATTGCCATTGATATAAAACACCTTGGCACCTTCGGCTGCTCTATCTACCAGTTTGTAAGTCTTTCCGCCTTCCAACTTCGTAAAGACTTCGAACTTATCCTTTTCGGGTGAAGCACACGCCACAGCCTTAGAAGCATCCATACCACCTTCAGTAGCACTTCCGGTCAAGTAAAGCTGTGCCGGAATCTCTTCAAATCCCACCAAGCGAGTGATGGTGAGCTTCTTGCTTTCCTTTGCCATTACAGAATTCAAACCTCTGGAAGCCATTACTGTCCAAACAAGTGTACCCGTCTCACCACTGTTCAATCCGGCAGCCGCACCACCCTTGTTCAATGTCTTGTGGCTGATGGTAGCATAGCTCAAAGAACCGCCATTGTCAGAAAGCACTTTGTAAATAGGCTTAGAAAAATCTCCACCTTCTTTATCGAATACCACTTCATAAAGAGGGGCACCGCTATCTTCAGCCTTGGCCGACTCCCATTCAAAGAACAGGCTGGCGCTGGCCGACGATTGCAAGACTACTTCCTTGCCGTCAGTGGGTTCATACAACTGATTTACTGAGGAAACTTTGGAATCCTTGTATTCCATGTCTTCCGTACAAGACGTAGCAAAGAGGACTGCCGAAAAAAGAGCTATTGTTGAGAATATTGTTTTCATTGTTCTATTGTTTTTAATGAGTTTAGATACACGTTAATTTCCATATCCCGGATTGTTAGGCGCCAGATTGGGATTCAAATTGATTTCACTGATAGGAACTGCCCAAAGATAATCTCTTGCCTCTTCGAACTTGCGAGTGTCAAGCTTGTTCTCGTCCACGAAGCTTGCACCGCGCACCTTGCCCGACAAGTATTCGTTACCAGCCTTCCAACGCTTAATATCATACCAGCGCAAACCTTCCATCGCCATTTCTACACGACTTTCGTCGCGAATAATCTGCCTCATCTCTTCCTTGCTCTTTCCGGCAGGAAAGTTCAAGGCTGCATCGGCAGTAAATCCGGCACGTTCGCGGATGGGACGGATGGTCTTGTTCCATACCTCTTCAGTCATACCGCTTGTTTCGTGAACAGCCTCAGCATACATCAGCAAGATGTCAGCATAGCGCATAGTGATGATATTCATACCGGAATTCTGGTCACCGGGAGCCTGCGGATTATAATACTTACGGGTGAAATAACCGGTAGAAGTGCCGTTTCCACCACCATCGTAGGCATCGGTTCCCGAACCCGGACGAATGTTGATGACTACGTCTTTACTGCCATCGTCCACATTGCCACTCCAGTCATAGCCATCATAAATGATAGTAGCGGTGAGACGTGGATCACGGTTGTCGTAAGGATAAGCAGGGTTATAATCTGTCCCGGCTTCACTGATAGTCTTTCCACTAAGCATCAGATAAGTGTCTACCAACGATTGCTGCGGCACACGGTTCACGGCACGTCCGCCTCTTGACAAAGGAATCATGTCTACCATCTCACCCCAAGTAATCAAATTGGGTACATAAGAACGGTCCATGATAATCTCTTCATTATACTCATTGGCTTCATCAAAAAGCCCGGCATAATCAGGAAATAAGGCATAAGTACCATATTCGCCCTGTTTGTTCATCAGATTGTCGCAATAAAGCATCACATTGTTCCAGTCGCTATCCATCAAGTAGACACGAGCCTGCAAAGCACAAACGGCACCTTTAGTAATTTTGCCCTTGTCTTCTTCGGGCAATTGGTCGCGAGTGGGAAGCGCATCCTTGATGTCTTCCAATTCTTGGTGAATGAAGCTGATAATGGTTTCGCGGTCTGTACGACTTACACTCCGCGATTCTTCCAGCGTGATGTCCTCCGTAAAGAAAGGTACTGCACCATAAAGGTTAGTCAGACGGAAGTAGAGGCTTGCACGGATATAGCGTATCTCGGCAATCATACGTGCTTTAACAGATGCGTCCATGTTGGGTACCAGATCCACCTTTTCAAGGAACACGTGGCAGGTCTTTATGCCTCCGTAAAGGTCTTTCCATTCATTCTTGAAGATGTCGAGCGAGGGAGTAGCCATACCTTTGCGAATGGCACGTTGGTCGTCCACACTGCGACCGTCGTAAGCATTGTCACTCAAACTTTCATCGCTCCACATACGGCCTGCATTGTACATCTGGCTGTAAGCCATGTTCACCACATACTGGGCTTTGGTGGTGGAAGTCCAATAAGAGTTATCCGTAAATTTGTTTGTCGGTGCGTTCTCCATCTCGTTGCAACTGCAAAGCATCAGAACAGCCATTCCGGCAAAAGCTATATATTTTCTTAGTCTCATAGTTATCTGTTGTTTTTAGAATTCAATGTCTATACCGAAACCATAGTAACGGAGCGTCGGGTAGTTTCTACCAGAATTGGCGCCACTATTACCCATCTTAGAGTCGAACTCAGAAGATTCAGGGTCAATAAACGAGTTATTACTGAAAGTCAGCAAGTTTTGTCCGTTGACATAGATACGTGCCTTTTCCATACCCACCTTGCGGCTCCATGTTTTAGGGAATGTGTAACCAATCTGCAAGTTCTTCAGACGCAGGTATTTTCCATCCATCAAGAATAGGTCGGAACCTTGTCCGTTTCCGTAGTTGTTTCTGTTGGAAGTAGAACCCGGAGCAGTAAGTCTCGGCCAACGTGCATCGGTGTTGGTAGGAGTCCAGAAATCCAGTTGATGCTTATAGATATTATAAGAGTAATTGGCGTGGAACGGTTCAATCAATTCACCACGAAGCATCATGTCACGCTTGCCCACACCCTGCCAGAACATACCGAAATCGAATCCTTTCCATTCTACATTGTAGTTGAAACCGAAAGTAAGACGAGGGAAGGCATTACCCAAGATAAACTTATCCTTCGAGTCGATGACACCATCTTCGTTACGGTCTACAAACTTCACGTCACCCGGCTGTACCTTTCCACCTACAGGAATAGCCGATGCCTCAATCTCCTCGTAGCTTTGGAAAAAGCCGTCCATCTTGTAACCGTAGTAAGACTCCAACGGACATCCTTCACGGGTGATACGGCTCAACTCCTCTATTTGTGAGATTCTTTCGTGACCAGGGTACTTCAGCACTTCATTCCAAGAGTCACCAAGATTGAAGTTGAAGTTATGATTTGCGGCTCCCGTTTTCAAACGATAGTTGATAGAGAGGTCCCAACCTTGATTCTGCATCTCACCAATGTTGTCCATCGCCATATCCGTACCGAATACCGAAGGCACAAGGGGCTTCATTAAAATGTCGCTCGTACGCTTGTAGAAATAGTCGAACGTCACATTCAAAGCGTTATTGAAGAACGAAGCGTCTACACCCACGTTGAAGGTTTTGGTCTTTTCCCAAGTCAAATTATCCTTACCTAACTTAAAACCTGCGCCTGATACTGTCTGGTTATTATATGCGTAAGAGTTGTTGTACAGTTCGTAAACAGTAAAACGGTCATAAGTACCAATAGACTGGTTACCCAAGATACCAAAAGAAGTACGCAGTTTCAAGTCACCCACACGTTCCTTGTAAGCCTGCATAAAGTTCTCCTCGCTCAAACGCCAGCCTAATGAAACAGAGGGGAAGAAACCCCATCGGTAGTCTTTATGAAACTTGGAAGAAGCGTCATAACGGAAGCTGAATTCTGTATAATATCTGTCAGCGTAAGAATACCCCACACGTCCCAACAGAGAAGTCAGACTGGTACGGTTGGATTCATCTACAAATGTTTTTCCTGTGATGTTTCCCACAGTACTATTGGTAATGTCTGTACCGATACCCAAGTCGGGATCTACCCCCTTCTTCTCAATCTCATTGCTAGACGAAGTAAACGATTCATTGGTTACTCCAAAAAGCCCGCTGACATTGTGTTTACCGAATGTCTTGTTGTAATCCAACAAAAGTTGGCTATTAATAAGGTAAGCCGTATGATTCCAGTTACTGGTCCGATAGTCAGTATCTTTCACTGGACGTGGTTCGGTAGCCTCTTCATTCAAGTAATAGGATACGCCCAAATTGCGGGTAGAACGCATGTCGTTTATCACATCCGCACCCAACACTCCACGCAACTTCAATCCGTCAATAAGCCGGAATTCAGCATTGACATTAGCGTTCAGATAATTGTTACGATACTTGTTACGGCCACCAGCTTCCAATGCTCCCAATGGGTTAAATTCAGTCAATACATCATTTAACAAATATCTTCCATCTTCCGATTTCATTTTGTAATAATAATAAGTAGGTACACGGGCGGCATCCACTTCCAAACTCCCACCGGTGGTACTTACACTATTATTACGTGTATAAGCCAAAATAGCATTCAGTTTCAAACGTCCCACTTCCGTGCTAACATTGGTACGAAAATTATAACGCTGCACGCCAAAATCACTGTTGCCCACATAATTACTTTCCTGGTCATAATAACCCATGGACACCATGTAAGTAGTTTTATCACTACCTCCAGATACGCTTAGATTGTAATTCTGCTGTAAGGCTGTGCGGACTATCTGATCAAAAAACCAGCTTTCTTCATTTTGATGGGCAGCCAGGTCACGGATTTGATCGGGTGTATACAAAGGAGCCTCTCCAGCATTGGTGGCAGCTAAATTGCGCAAAGTAGCGTTCTGATAGCCTTTCACCGGAGAAAACAAGATATCCGGATTCTGCCATCCCATCATACCACTTAACCGAACTGTCGCACGCTGGTTCTTCTTACCTTTCTTAGTAGTAACCAAAACTACACCATTGGAAGAACGTGAACCATAAATAGCAGCTGTACCGGCATCTTTCAAGATGGAAATGTTCTCAATATCATTGGGATTCAATTTATCGAAACTACCGCCATCAGCTACCAATCCGTCTATGACAAAAAGCGGACTATTGTCATTCACAGTGCTGATACCACGGATATTAAAGTTAGTCTTACGATCATTAGGATTGCTACTGCGCTGCTGGATAACCACGTTGGGCGCAGCCCCTTGCAAAGCATCTGTCATGTTAGCCACGGGACGGTCTTCGATCATGGAAGCCTTTACCTGGTCTACAGCACCTACGGCACTCTTGCGGGTAGTAGTACCATAACCGATGACAATAACTTCATCCAGCACCTTGGTATCCTCCTTTAAGACAACATTCAATTGTTTTTGATTTTTCACAGCAATTTCCTGAGTGGCATATCCCACATAGGAAAAGACGAGAACATCTTGGGCACTACAAACAATGGAATAGTTTCCATCCACATCTGTAATGGTACCCACACCTTCTTTACCCTTAACAGTAACACTCACTCCAATCAGGCTTTCACCTGTGGCATCCTTAACGGAACCTCTCACCGTGGCATTGTTTTGCTGCACCACAGTAATAGTCTCCGCATGTGCATAAACCGCAGGAGCCTGCGCCAGCATAGTCACAGCAGGCAAGGCAATAAGCCAGAACTTATAGTTCCCACTTATCCGAGCCAGCAATGAATTTACTGTGTACACTCGATTCTTTTTCATATTCTTTAAGATTAAACATTATAATAAATCACGATAAAAAAAGGAAAAGAACACAAATAATACCAACGAACAACCAATTCATGCAATTTGTATCCTAATCCTCCTTCCAGCGCACTTTATTGATTTTAAATAATTCCTATTTTTACAAGCTGTTCAGCAAATCCACTTTACCCTCGTTCACTAATTTCAGAATCAATTCTCCAAACAGCGTGTTCTGCCAAGCAAACCATGCACGGGTAAAGTTAGTGGGGTCATCCTTGTGGAAAGACTCGTGCATGAATCCCGTACCGGCATCCGTATCCATCAGCATTTTGATACAAATCTTTATCTCCTCATCATTCTGGCTGGTGAATGCCTTCATCATGATACTCATAGGCCATACCATATCATAACCAATGTGCGGACCTCCGATACCTTCACCGGCTTTACCTTTAAAAAAGTAAGGGTTGCTGCCACTCCACACAAAGCGGCGTGTATTCTGATAGATAGGATCGTTTACGTCCACATCACCCAAATAAGGCATAGCAAGAAGGCTGGGTACATTGGCATCGTCCATTAACAGATGATTGCCGAATCCATCTACTTCAAATGCATAGATTGTCCCAAACTCAGGATGATTGTAAGTGGCATATTTCTTCAGGGCTGCCTCCACTTCGGCTGCCAAATCGGTGCATTCTTTGGCCAAGGATGTTTCCTTGTTTACTTCCGTCAGAATTTCAGCAGCCTTTCTCAAAGAAGAGACAGCGAAAAAGTTGGAAGGGACCAGGTACTGAAGCGTAGTGGCATCGTCCGATGGGCGGAAAGCGGAAACAATCAGTCCCACCGGTTTGACCGGAGCACCCAAGCCGTCGTTATTCAGCGTATCAAGAGCACGTTCCGTCTTACGTTGGAAACGGTAAGGGCCTACACCGTCCTTACGCTGCTGTTCCTTGAAAGTCTTCAGGATAGCAGTAATTGCCTTCATCCATTCACCGTCGAAGATACTGCTGTCACCAGTTACTTTCCAATACTGGTAAGCCAGACGAAGCGGGTAACAAAGAGAGTCTATCTCCCATTTGCGCTCGTGCAGTTCGGGCTTCATATCTGTCAAGTCAGTCATCCAGTTGCCACCCGTAGGTCCGTCGTTGAAAGCATTGGCGTACGGATCAATGTTGATGCAAAGGAACTGACGGCGAATGACACCTTCGAGCATCTCTTTCAATTGCGCATCATTGTTAGCTAACTGCACATATGGCCACACCTGCGCACCGGAGTCACGCAGCCACATAGCATGGATGTCACCGGTATAAACAAAAGTATCGGGTTTACCGTCCAGCATGCGAAAGTGTACAGTAGTGTCAAGCGTATTAGGAAAGCAATTCTCAAACATCCACGCCAACTTAGGATTGGTAAGCAGTTTCTTCACGCGAAGAATCTCAGCTTCCACCGCTTTTGAGGTGAAAAGGCGTTTCTTCATTTTTGGACGATTGCTCTTGTAAGCAGCAGTCATCTGAGCATAGTTCTCCACACAAGTGTTGTCACCTTTCAGGGTAAAAGTGTCTGCCTTAGCATAGCCTTGCATACAGAGCATGGCAACAGCGCACAAGGTAATGTTTCTCTTTTTCATTTGGTCTGATTCGTTTTAATTATAAAGACTGATTAGCGAACACGGCCAAACGCGCGTACATCTCTACCATGGCGGCTTGTGTCAGCAGCCATTTACGATTGTCGCAGCTCTTGCCGGTGAAATCAGTATTGAAAAGGCCGTTATCTTCACGGGCATGCGTCCAAGCATAGTCCAGACTGCGGGCAAAGGAATCAAGATAAACCTTGTTACCGTCCACCTGATAGAGCTCTATAAAACCACGCAACATAACGGCGGTGAACCACACATCGCCCTTCTTCAGCATACGGAACGGTTCTCCCTGTCCGGGGGTGAATTCCATGAAGAAATAATTATGGCAAGCGGCAGCAATCGCTTGCGCATCCTTCAGATACTGCCCATTACCGGTAAGCTGATAGAGCAAAGCAGCCGACTGCATCATCTGACCGCTGTTATAGGCAAATTTGGCACGTCCTATCTCACCGTCCAAACGCATGTTGTCGAAGTAAAGGCAGTCTGTTGTGTCCTGCAATGTTGCTTTAGTCCACTCGTACAAACTCTTCCCTTTCTCAAAATAGGAGCTGTCTTGCGTAGCCTTGAAAAGTTTCAGGGCAAAGACGGAACCAGGGGCGTTGGAACAAGTGTTCTTTGATTCCTTCTTCTGTTCGCACCAATAGATACCTCCTCCCAAACAATCGTCCATACCGCTTTCTATAAACTTCCAGATAAGCTTGGCGCTCTGCAGATAGTTCTCTTGGCTAGTCATCAGATAGACGTCTGTGAAGTCAATGCCGAGCCACACGTTGTCATCGTAAAAGCGGTCGGACAACGGAGCGTCCTTGATGTAAGAAGCATACGCTTCGGGCATACGACGAGTATCGAAATATTCAGCAAGTCCCGGAAGCACCTTCTCATCAAGCAACTTCTGATAGTTCCCGAAATCTTTCTTGTTATCTTTAGTGGCCTCCATCAACGCATTCACTGCGGAGAAGGTACCGGAATAAGGCCACAAATAAGAGTAGAGATTGGGACGGTTCTTCTGTTCCTCGGAAGCCAGATAAGTAGCGGTATAGCCTTCCACGTCCGAAGGATAATTCTCACGCAACAGACAAGTGCCCGGTGCGGAATAGTGAGCATATAAGGAATCAAGTGTTTGTGTAGATCTGACCAGCATTTCGTTGTCTGCTACAGCCGGTTCTTTCTGTGTCTTGCATCCGGTTACTGCCAAGGCGCATGACAATAGGCAGAGGAGTGCTTTCTTGGAATTTTTCATCTTTTTTCTACGGCATTAAATTGTTCGACTTGTTTTTCACTCCGTCGCAGGAGTCTTCTTTATAATATATAAACCCTATTAAAAACGATTGCAAAAATAGACAGTAAGGTTAAAAGCCAACTATAAATCCGTGACATAACCGTCCACATTCCGGACATGGCAGAATTCTGAAACAAGTTTGTCACAAAACAAACACACCGTTCCCCCCATACCTCGGAAACATCATTTCCCAACAACTGGAAATTCTGAAATACGCAGGGTTGTACAACCGTAGGGTATCAGCGTGATTTCTTGTTCTCCTCCTTCGGCACTGCCACAGAAAGAGAAAGGCTGGGGCCCTGCCATTTCATTATATACTGTCCAAGTAGGGATAAGACGAGCCTTCATCTTTATTTCAACCGGTGCATTTTCCTGATTCCAAGGAAAGTCCAATTGCTGTTTTTGGCTATTGATACTTACTTGGGCCACCTCGTTCATTCTGTTACGGTCAAAATCCACCAATCCGTAGTTCCATGGATCCGAAGAAGTCACCTGATAATAATAAGAACCATACCAACTATCCTTAAACTCTTTCTTTTCCCAATTTTCTTCCATTTTCAGGGCATATACCAACGGACCTCTTTCAATAGATACTGCGTTTTCATACCAAGTGCTAGTAAAGACCTCCATGGGCAGATACAGTTCAATCTTATCATTCCGCTTCCATATACGGTCTACGATAGCTATTTTCCCACCTTTGACAGTTTGCTCCATCTTTCCATTTACCCGTATTTCAGCTTGCTTGCACCACTTCGGAACACGCAGGTGAAATGGAAATTTCACTTGTTTCACCTTATTTCTCACCTCTTTAATGGTAAAAGTTATCTGATGATCCATCGGATAGTAAGTATCTTCACTGATAACCACCGGTACATTATCACCCACATTGGCTGTTACTTCCGACGGAGAATAGACAATGGCTGCAATGCCGTTATCAGGTGTGGCATACCATAGGTGCTGTGTAAATTTTGGCCAACCTTGGTGCATATTCGAAAAACAACATGGGTATCCAGTCAGAGTGCCAAAAGCAAGGTCTGTCCCTTCATGATCCTGGTCGAAGTTGCGACGATGGCGTGTTACCATCACCTGATTCGGTTGCTGGAAATATTGCTTAGTCATAAAGTCATCGGATATTTGGGCTGGTAAAGCATTAAAAGCAATGCGTTCCAAATGGTCGGCAAAGTCTATGTCTCCTGTAATCTCCACCATTTTTTCCAGCGAGTACATCAACTCTACGGCCGAACACAACTCCGAGCCTTGTGTAGGATTGTTTCCATGCAAAGCCTCATCGCCTCCATACATGCCTTGCGGCTGTCCATGGAACCGGCGAATATCTCGAAAGCCTTCCTTGACAGCATCAATATATTTCCGGTCGGTATCTTGCTGATAATAAATAATCGGTTCTTTGATGCCTTGTGCCAAATTAACACAGTGTATAGTGCAGGTTCTGCGCAAGTCTCCCCTATCTACCATATCTATGAAACTGAAACTCTGCCGGTGCAGCAAATGCCCCAATTCAAGCAAAAAATCCTCCCCCGTAAGATTATAAAGCCAATATACAGCTTGCAAATTGTCACAAGCACGGAATTCTGCCCAACTGCTCCAGTGTCCTAAAGGTTTTTGCGGCAAGGTATTCAGTTGATAACGGAAATATTTTGTCATAAAAGCGACGACTCTCTTATCGTTCGTTGCCGAATAATACTGCTGTAGGATTTTCAGCACGACCATACGCGGCCACCAGTCTTGCGAGTTATCACGTTGCAGTCCAGGCTCTCCCGGATAATCTTTTTCAGGACCGAAGAATCCGTCCTCACGCTGGCTCTGCAAAGCCCATTCTATCCAAGGTTGCACTTTGGCTTTCAAGACATCATCATCCAGTATATACGCCAAAGGAAGTAGACCGTCTATCCAGTATGGACCGCGTTCCCACTGGTCTCCATCACCACCTAACCAACCATTGCGTTTGCCCATAACCGAAGGGTAAAGAACATCCATCTGACCACTGGCGCCATTTTTCTGACGAACCAGCATTTCGTGCAACCAGCCTTTAGGTTTGATACTGCCTAAAGGAAGTTCCATTAAGGGCTTACGGAGTAGAGGATAGCGATTATTCTTGTAGTTTCCTTCTACTACCTGGCTCAAAAGAGCATCCACTTGTTTCTCCGCCTCAGGCGTAAACCACTTTTGAGCAGATATTGTAAAGAGATTAGCAGCTAATAAACATACAACAGCAAATATTCTAATTTTCATTTTTCAAGGTATTTGTTATTTCCAATAAATTTACTTCAATAGAGTTGTTAACTTACTCACATTAAGCACTTACACCTGAGAATCATCAGATCCTTGTGTCTGTGGTG
>ULKP01010059.1_pt1 | contig 15783 bp, 9 predicted proteins | sample 1951191 | NCBI WGS metagenome assembly ULKP01 (sample SAMEA4835504, study PRJEB28245) | human gut metagenome | biome: gut microbiome; material: fecal sample | place: Denmark | collected 2008
ATAGGTTTCTTGGCTGGGCTGATAGGTGTAACCTTCCTGCTTGGCCATAGCTGCCGCCAGCATGTCGGCATTGTATTCCTTATTGATGACCAGATTGCCGAACTTATCCTTCTTCAGCAGGCTGGGAGCCAGTTCATAGAACTTGAAGCCACTCCCTCCTTTCCAATTCTGCGCTTTGCTGATGCCGCCTTGGTCGGTGCCGTCTGTCACCATCTTCAAGCGAGGTACGCAATGCGTGTAGGCATGATTTCCAAGCTCAATACCAATGTATCGACGCCCCATTTTTTGAGCCACGGCTGCTGTTGTGCCTGAACCTAAGAAACTATCGAGGACAAGGTCACCAGGTATTGATGTCATGTTAAAAATTCGTTCTATTAACATTTCAGGTTTTTTCCCATTAGGAAATACAACACTACCTTCTTTTGTTAAATTCTTCATCCATGGATTCATATCCCAATAAGTCCCTTGAAGATTTTTCTTGAATAGTTCTCCATCAATAACTTCCGACGTATCACGAAGCCATACAAAAAGATTGCAGACTTCATCTTTATAAAATTGCTCATATACATTTCCTTTGTTTTTCCCTGAACGTGGAATATATTCAATAGAGATTAGTGATTCCTTTATATTATTTTCTTTTCGAAAATCTATTACTCTCGACCTTATCGAAGTCTGAGCATTTGTAGTTCTAAAAATATTTATGCTATATTTTTTATATGCTTCTTTCTCGGAAATATTATTATCCTTAGCAATTTGCTTTATAGATATCATCTTAGGATTATGCCTCACATATACTCTAATTTCATTTCCATCTCCATCGACTGTAGAACCTATATATTCTTTCTCCCCAGGTTCTAATAGAACTGTTGTATATTTCCAACTCTTACCTTCATCAATATATTGTTGTATTAATTCCGACATTTCTATATATTCATATGGGCCATTAAACAATGGTAGCAATGAATAGTCTTTTGCATAAATCAAAATATACTCACAGTTCTTTTTTAGTTTTTTATCTTCTCCACCTCCTGAAGCTCCTGCTATGTTTTTCATATTAACAGAAATCATATTGACAAAATTATTTCTGCCAAATATCTCATCACACATAACTTTTAAATACGCTTGTTCTTCATCGTCAATTTGAATCCATATAGACCCTTCTGAATTCAATAACCTCCGTAATATTACAAGTCTTTCACGCATCAATGAAAGCCATTTAGAATGCTCCAATCCATCTTCATAATGTTCAAATGCATTACCTGTATTATAAGGAGGATCAATATAGATACACTTCACTTGCCCTGCATAATCCTGTTCGAGAGCTTTTAATGCCAGCAGATTATCCCCATGAATCAGCATATTGCCATTCCAAGGCTTTCCGTTGGGCAAAGTTCCTGTTTCAGGCTCTCCGTATGAATATTCTTTGTTCTCTATCAATATCCGTGGTTCCAAAGGCTTTCTTTCATCGTATTTGCCTATCCACGTAAGTTCGAGTTTATTTAGTTTATTCTGTTGCATATATCATATGGTATTTCAATTCTTTAAAATGATTTTTATTTGCACTAAAAGCTTTTGATTTAGGCTTAAAATTAATATGCAATGTATCTTCAAATATGTATTCAAATAGCCATTGGGAATATTCTACAATATTTAAATTTTGCTTATATAATCTGTATATTGCATCGTCAAAAGTGGGGACATAAGGTAATAATATTTTAGTAGTAAAAAGCAGTACACCTGAAGAATCTACACCTTCCGAATGTCCAACGTGTTTAGTTATTTCACTAAAGTAAAAACCACCTTGATGTTTGATATTGTTTGCCCATTGCTTAATTCCATAATCTTTATCATCTGCAAAAGCATTGAACTTATTAAATCGTTTATAGAATTTTGCAAACTCTAAGTTAGTATCTTTTAGTTTCCTTATATCTTCGGCAAATTCCGTATCTTTAAAAATCCATTTTCCATCTATTTTTTCAATACAAGACAATTTACATTTCTTTTTTAATATCGTCTGATATTCTTCAATACTTGTGTAATCAAAATCAGAAAAAAAATCAAATGCGAAATAGATTATTTGTAGCAAATAATCATAACAAGCATTATAATCTAAAATTGCATATTTCAAATAATAGGCTTTTAAAGAATCTTTAGTGCATTGCTCTGATTGTTGGATAGAAAAATTTGCACTATTAATCAAATTTGATAATTCAAAAAATTTACGTGCGGCTATGACAAGCCCCAATTCACCAAGTGAAAGATACTCACTTTCATTTAATAAACAATATTGAAGCTTTAATCCTAAAAGCTTTTTATTTTGAATGTCCATAAGAATTATTCTTTACATTTCTCTACAATACTATTTATCCATCCTGCAAACCGTGGACATTTCTCCAAAATGGATTTTATCCCGATTTCCAATGCAATCAGATTCCCTTCCAGCACTTTGTTGTAGTCAGACTTTATAGCCAACAACCTTTTGGAAGGTGCCCCTTCTGGAGAAGTGTTAATATCTTCAGGATTATCATAAGACGAAATGATGGAAGCTGTCTTTTCTGCGAGTTCTTTCGAAAAGTAATACTCAAAGCCTTTATTACTGGAAAACAGCAATGCCTCAAATTCGTGCAACTGTATGTAAGAGAAGAAACGACGGTCGTCTATCGCCTCATTGATTGCCCCTTCCAACGATTTTATTTGTTCTATTTTGTCCGATTTCTTCATACTGTCCCCATAATGGGGCATGTCGTGAGGGAGTCTGAAAAAGTCTATAAAGGTAGTTACGATATAATCGTTTTTTTCCGACATCAAGAGAGGCTTGATCGTATTTGCCAGATGTGAGTAGCTCACCATTCCGCCCCGACCTGTTCTGCTTGTTCGTATCAGAATAGGAGTGACATTCAATATCCCGAAATTTTGCAAATAGGGAGAAATGACTGAGTTGACAAACTCTTGCTCCGTCTGCCCTTCGACCACAATATATACACGTTTCATAATTGCCCTCCTATCATGTTTTTCTCCCACAAGTCACTGAGGGACAATTCGTAATCGTCCATCCATTTTTCCAGCTCTTCCCGTTCCAGATGGCGGAAGATGGATTGGTTGTCCGCCCTGTCCACTACAATAATGTCATCCACCTCAAAGCAATTGACCAGATTGGTGGACTGCGTAGACAAAATAATCTGGCTTTTGAAAGATGCCTGCTTGACAAGTTGGGCCAGTTTATTGATAGCGGCCGGATGCAAACCCAATTCAGGCTCATCAATAATTATCACTTCCGGCATCTGGGATTGCAACAGTAAGGTTGTAAGGGCTATGAAACGTAAAGTACCGTCTGAAAAACTATAACCGTCGAGATACATGTCGGTATCCCGTTCCTCCCATTCCAAGCGGATTCTTTCCTTGTTGTTGGCATCTGGACGGAGCTTGAAGCCCTTGAAATAAGGAGCAATGGAACGTATCACACCCTCTATCAAGCGGAATGTCTTTTCATCGTTCAGCATCAATGAATACAAGTAAGCAGCAAGGTTGGAGCCATTATCACGCAAATATTCGTTGTCGTTAATCGGGCAATCTCCACGCATGGGAGAATTGGCACTGGTATCGTGAAAATGGTAGACTGTAAAACTGCTCAGGTATTTCTGCTGATAGGTAGCCCGCCATTTTTTATTATCGATTAAAGAAGATTCTTCTACGGCTGAATCCCAAATCGTTCTGTTCCACTGTGAGTAATTCTTTCCCGCTTTATGATAGTTATTAAAAAAATCTCCCGTTTTTTCAATATAGCCTTTGTTCGATTGTGACGGTTTAATCTCAAAGAAAAAAGCATTTGTATTGTCAAAATCAATCAAACCTTGAATAGACGGTGAAACTTTTCTTCCCTGACGCAACAAGTTATCAATTCCCCCTTTAGACAAGGTATAACTGCCAAAGCGTTGTTCATAGATTGCTTTGGTCAATTCAAAGAATGAAATGAAATTACTTTTTCCAGCCCCGTTTGAACCAATCAATACGTTCAATCGGTTTAATGGCAGTGACAAGTCTTTAATGGACTTGTAATTCTGAATCACAACTTGCTCTATCATATTTTATCTTAATTTCCACTTGATCATAAACAAACACGTCCTCTCCACTTTCTGCTTCAGCATCTTTTCTATCTTGTTCAAAAGAGCTTCTTTCTTTTCGTCAATCTCATCTTGAGTGATATAAAGATTTCGCCGCTTCTCAACACGCTTCCGCTCCAAATCTTTAATGGCTCTTTGCGCCTTGACCTTTTCTTCCAATCGACTTATCTTTTTAGCTTCCGACTTTCGTAATCGGATTTCTTGGTCCAAGTCCGAAATCTCGCGCTCCAAAGCCAGCTTCATATCATCGGCCCAACTGTCCAATTTTTCCATTTCCTCATCGAAGAAACGATTGTTCCGATCGGATGACGAAGAAAGAATTTCTTGGTTCATTTCTTCAACCCTCTCACTTAAACAGACGACAACAGCGTCCTCGATAGGGGCTGGTGAAAGCAAATGTGCAGGCAGCATCAACATTCTTTCGGCAATTTCAGGATAAACCCAGTCGCCTTCCTCCGTTTGGCAAGCTACGATAAGATGGTCTTCCTGCTCGAAAGAGTCAATTGAAACCTTCTCTACCCGCATCACTCCACTTTGGCCAATAAGTTCTTCGAGCAACTTGGTGTGCCCCTCGGTTTGTGTATAATTGAATTCAACGAAGGCACTCTCTTGAAGCGGGGTAAAGTATTGAGCCAATATTTCTTTGGCCAAAGGGCAACCGATACGGTACGGACGATTCACCTCGTTTTCACCCTCTTTCAATAAGGTATAAACATTGCCGTTTGTCCGAAGTGTAAAGGAGAAACGCTCTTCATCGAACACGGCATCCTGTCTTAACGCATGCTTTGTGAGCATCCAAAGCCGTTTCTCGAACCGATCGAGGTTCTTCCGACTTTGCACCAGGTTGTCCCTCAACTTTTCTTTGACGGACTCATCGAAGTTTTCCAATAAAGCTGAACGGGCTTTGAGCATCTTTTCGGAAATCTGCCCTTGTAATTCGGCTTGTAAGGCATCGAAAGCCTGCTCTATCTCGGCCGTTGTCCGACATTCGTTGTATATCTGCGCTATGCGTTTTTCGAAATCAACCCCGCTGCCAATGCTGCCCAGCACTTCGTCGCTGGCACCAAACACGCCGTTGAACAACTGAAACTTCTGATCCAGCAATTCATAGACACGTACGTCGGCCGCATTGCCTTTATTCAGAAAGTTAATTACCACGACGTCGAACTTCTGCCCGTAGCGATGGCAGCGTCCTATTCGCTGCTCGATGCGTTGGGGATTCCAAGGCATGTCGTAATTGACGATAAGGGAGCAGAACTGGAGGTTGATGCCTTCGGCAGCCGCTTCGGTGGCAATCATGATGGTAGCCTCGTTTCGGAAGTAATCTACAATAGCTGCCCTCCTGTCCGCTGTGGGCGAACCTGTGATTTTGGCTGTACCCTTGTGCTTATCCATCCATGCACGATAAATGGCCGTTGATTCCTTATCTGAATTGGTGCCATTGAAACGCACCACACGTCCCTTATATCCTCGCTTTTCGAGCAACTCATAAAGAAATTCCTGCGTCCTTCTGGACTCTGTAAAAATAAGTGCCTTGGGGGCAGCTCCTAAATTCCTCAACTGCTCAAAACCTTTGTCCAAAGCTACGAACAAATGTTCCGCCTTGCTGTTCTTCTTGATTTTCTCGGCAAGGTCTCTGAACGTTTCCAGCTCCTTGATTTCTTTGCGGATGCCTTCTATATCGGCCGGATGAAGTTCTTCGGCTTCGTAAGTTTCCACTTCTTCTGCATCCACCCATTCATCGTTGTCGTCGGCATATTCATTGACAATGTCATTATCTGCAATGGAGGCCGCTTCATTTCTGTCCAACATCGCTTGCAAACGCGCAATCAGCGAACAGATAGTGCCATAGATAGCATAGGTGGACGAAGCCAACAGTTTCCTTAAAATCAACGTCATCAGTTGCCGCTGGCTGTTGGGCAAAGCATATAGCCGCGGCTTGCTCAAATAATCGGTCACCATATCGTAGAGTTTCTGCTCGTTTTCCGATGGAAAAAACTCCTCGACAATGGCTATTCGCCTGGTATATTTGATGTATTCCAATACCTGTCTTCTCAAAGTGCGCTTGCAGACAGGCTGCAAGCGTCTTCTCAATTCCATGTAATCCATTTCTGTCAGGTTGTGTCCAAACTGACTCTTAAAACTCTTCAAATCGCCAAACACATAATTGTCAATGATGGACACCAAGCCATACAATTCCAAAATAGAGTTCTGCAAAGGTGTGGCGGTCATCAAAATCTTCTTTCTTGTTTCAATGGATTCTTTAATGACGTTGGCTATCCTGTTTTGAGGCTTATATACGTTGCGAAGTCGATGTGCCTCGTCCACAATCACCAAATCCCAAGCTGTACGCTTGATATAGGCGGCTTTCGTTTTGGCAAATTGCAGGGAACAGATAACGATATTTTCCGTATCAAAAGGATTGAAGCATCCATTTTCCACAGCCTCGTTGAACGACTTGGATTCCATGATGACAGAAGGAAGAAAGAATTTCTCCTGCAACTCGGCAGCCCATTGTTTCCTTAGATTGGCAGGACAAATGACCAAGAGCCTTCTTTTGTGTTCAGACCAATGCTGGGAAAGAATAATGCCTGCTTCGATGGTTTTACCCAATCCCACTTCATCGGCCAAGATTGCTCCTTTAGATAAAGGTGATTTGAACGCAAACAGAGCCGCTTCTACCTGATGAGGGGTCAAATCGACTTGCGCATCTTGCAAGGAAGCTGTCAGTTTATCTATGTCATTAGCAGGCAATCTCTTTGTTAATAAATGAGCTAGATAGACTGCTTGATAATCTGTTAGGAGATATCTCATGTTTATAGGATGCTAGGTTGTGTTACTTGTAATAATAATCTTGTGACTATAGGGCTTTTCAAACACAAATTTAGAAGATTCCTGTGTCAAAGGCAAATTCTGATTGAAAAATATCAAACCGGAACAGGCAAGTGGACAGGAGCTTCCTCGAAAAAATGACGTTGCGAATCAAAGTACCCGTATCACCTGTATTTCGCTTCGTGAATTGTCGATGCGGTTCACCTGAATCTGGGTCTTGATGCGTTCGCGTAACCCCTCGACATGGCTGATGATACCGACTTTTTTTCCACCCAGCTGATGCAACCGCTCCAGGGTATCCATGACGGTATTGAGGTAATCTTCGCTCAACGTACCGAAGCCCTCGTCGATGAAAAGCATGTCGGTAGAGAGGCGGTGCTGATTGAGGGAGGAGAGTCCCAACGCCAAGGACAGGGATACCAGAAAACTTTCGCCACCGGACAGGGTCGATGTCGGTCGGGCACTGCCACCCTGGTAATAGTCACGCAACAGGATGGTGAGTGAACCTGCCTGACAGGCCAACTCGTAACGGTCGGTCAGTCTGCGCAGGTAGGTGTTGGCGCCGTTCAGCAGTTCTTTCAGTACAAAGCTTTGGGCGATGTTCCGGAACTTGGTGCCTTTGGCGTCGCCGAAGTGGAAACTCAGCCGTTCCCATTGGCGGTAGATTCTCTGGAGACGGTCGGCCAGTGCCTGTTCGTCCTTCAGGCGGATGCGGTTCTGGGCATCGGTAGCCAGGCGGTTTTCCAGTTGGCCGATTTCCTGATAGATGGCCGTAGACTGACTATCCAGTGCCTGTTGCTTATCGGTCAGTGTCCCGATACTTTCTTCGGCTTCTAAAGCCGGCTTATCCGCCTGATGCCGTTCCAGTTGTCCGGTAGTCTGTCGGAATGCGGCTTCGAGAGACACAGCCTTTTCACGTGCTTGTTGCTGACCGTTACGAAGCTGTTCCACTTGATAGGTGGTATAGGTCGCCAGTTCCTGGATGTATTCGCGGGTAAAATCCGGGTGTTTCTCCAGAAACTGAAGTAAGATTGTTTCTTGTTGACGGACTGATTCACGGAGCCCATCCTGTACCGTTCTCAGGCTCTGGCAATCAGAAGCAAACCGGAACCAGGCTTCATGAAGGTCGGATAGCTGCTGGGGAACAACCGGAGGGATAGCTTTCCAGTTTGGGAAGGCTTTTTGTATCGATTCTCGGAACGGTTCCAGGCTCCGTTCCAACTGCGCTCCGTTGTCTACCTCTTTCTGTAGCCGGACGATGTTCTCCTGTATTTGCCGGTAGTCATCGCTTGCCTGCTGAAGGCGTTTCATCAGGGCTTCAGCATTCATTTCCCATTGTTTCTCCCAGTCGTTCCATAACATGCCGGAGCGTAGCTTCTCCAGGGCATCGCCGATGATTTGTTCCTGGCTTTTCAGGAAAGAACGTACAGCCTCTTCTTTTATCCTGCACTCGTTCAACCGGGTTTCTATCGTCTTCAGCTTTCGGTTGGCGTTGTCCAGTTGTTTCTGTATCTTGTCTTTTTCCTGCTGCTGGTTTTTCAGCTCCTGTTCCGCTCGATGGATGTCCTGCAATTTTTGTCGGATGCTGTCTCGCTCCTGGTCGAGTGCCTCGGAATGTTTTTTCAAGAAGTCAAGTTCCTGAACGGTCAGTTGGGTAAAGGAATATGCCGTACACAACTGGAGAGTCAGCCGAAGCTGTTCCTGATACCTGCTTCGGGTTTGCTCTACAACGGCCGATTTCTGGTCGTATAGTTTCTGGTATGAACGGAGGTTGGCATCGTTCTCGTGCACAGCTTTTTCGGCCAGTTCGCAAGCCTGCTTTTTCTGTTGCCAATTGTCGTATACCGGTTTGAGGGATGATTGGAAGGTTTGGTCGGAAGGTAGTACCTTAATCTCTTGTCCACAAACCGGGCAATGGTCGCCGGGATGAAGTCGGCTTCGTGCTTCGCGTGCCCAATCTTCTACGGCTTCCTTCTGGCGGTTGTATAGTGTTTCGGCTTCTTCCTTCTGTTCCAAAGAACGCTGATAAGCCTGTAGCAGTTCCGGTTGGCGGTTGGCGTACGCATCCTGTTGTTTGCGGATGTCGGAAAGAGTCTCTTGTTCTTCGGTTTCCTTTTTCTTCTGTTCCAACAGGAGACTTAAAGCGTTGAAGGCCTTGGTACAGGTATCCCGTTGCAGCTCGTTCTGTTGTTGGGCGGTTTGTGTTTCGGAGGGGTGCAGGGCATCCAAGGTTGCTTGTCGGATTGTTATCTCTTGCTCTTTCAGGGATAGCAGTTCCTGCTGTTCCTTGACAAATTTGTTCCCCTTCTCGAACGTTTCCGTCTGTTGTCGTTTTTCTTGCTCGATGAATGCCAGTTCGGATGTCTTTTCCTGCCGGTTTCGGCGGGCATTTGTCGCCGCCTGCAATTGTGCCAACAATCCTTGGCTGGCTTCATACATCGGTACAAACGGAGCTTCCAGCCGCAATTTTTCCTCCAATTGATGCAACTGGTTCTGAAGATCCTGGCAGTGCATTGCCAGCCATGCGTCGCCGGAAGCCAATATTTGTCTTTGTTTTAGCAGAAGGATTTCCTGCTTTTCGGAATTCTGTTGCTGATTACGCAATGTCTCCAGCTGACGGATGCATTCCCTGGCTTCGGTACCGGTATTCCAGGCTGCGATGAAACGGTCGGTGGCCAAAAAGGTATCGGAAGAAAGAATCTCCTGCTGCTGTTTCCAGTCTGCTTCCTGATGTACGAGCGTTTGCCGTAATTCGGCTTCTTTCTTCAGCCAGTCTATTTTCCGTCGGATGCTTTCCTGTTGTTGCTTATAGGCAGCGGCGGTTGCCTGTTGCTGGCTGATACGGCTTTTCAGTGTCTCTTCCTCTTCGGGAGTCAATAGCTGGATGCCCGCCAGTTTTTGCATCTGTAGCTCGTATTGTTGCTTCTTTTCTTGTGTCAGGGTGTAAATTTTCTCTCCCAGTGTGGAATAGATTTCTGTACCTGTGAGCTTTTCCAGAATTTCGGATTTTTCTTTGGCCTGACTTTGCAGGAATTTGGTGAAATCTCCTTGGGCCAGTAAGGTTGTTCGGCAGAACTGTTCGAAAGATAGGCCGATAGCAGCGGCTTGTTCGGCCGTGATTTCTCCTTTCTGTGTGTAGGTCGTCTGTGTCTGGTGGTTGTCCCAAGTCCATTTGACGCTTTGGATGGTCGTGTTAGCTTTTTTACGGGCGCAGCTTACGTACCAACGGGCGGTGTAAGGAATTTCGTTGGTGCCGATAAAATCAAGCTCCACCCAGGCCTCGCCCGTATTGCGGCGCATCAGCTGGCGCTTGTCATTGATGGCTACACTGTCTTTGCTTTTGGAGAAAATATGGTTGGTGTCCCGGTAATTTTCGTTGGCCGACTGATACATGCGGGGGGTATCGTTATAGAGTGCCAGGCAGATGGCATCAAGGATGGTGGTCTTTCCTGCACCGGTTTCTCCGCAGATGAGAAAGATGGATTCTCCGGACAATGGCTCCTGTTCGAAGTCAATGGTAGCTTCTTCGATGGAGGTCAGGTTATGGATGGTAAGTTTCTGTAGTTTCATGGAATAAGGGATAGGTTCATGGTTACTGTTGTTCCTCGCGTACGGTATCGATGACCGTTTTCAGCAGGTGGCGGAGTTCCTCGTCCAGCGGTTCTCCGGTAGCCTCTTCGAAATAACGGTCGGCTATCTCCAGCGGCGATTGTTCTTTCAGCTCCTGAATGTTGAGAGAGGTCGCCGTTGCAGAAGAAGCGGAGGTTTCCCGTTGGGTACGGATGTAGCAGAAGCGGCAGGCTTTGTCCCTGACTGCCTGCGAGGCCTGTTCGTTACAATCCGGACTCAGGTAATCTTTCAATAACACGTTCAGTCGGATATATGCCGGATTGTCTGCCGGAAATGTCTGTAGCTCTTTCAGGGCCGTTTCGAAAGGAGCCGGTTCTTTGGGGAGCGTCACTAAGGGGAAAGGGTTATCTATCGGGATAATCTCCAGCTTGGGGGTGTCGCCGTGGCGGGATAGTTCTACACAGGTCATCGAATGAGGATAGGTCTCATCGAAATTGACCGGCAGGGGAGAACCACTGTAGCGGGCGTACTGTTTAGTGTTCCGGAGTGTCTGTGGGCAATGGATATGCCCCAAGGCCAAGTAATCATATCCTTCGCCCAAGGTCTCGATTGGCAGATAGTCCATACCTCCTATGCCGTCGTCGTGTCCGGTTATATCGGAACCTGCTACCGCCAGATGAGCCATCAATATCACCGGGACACCGGTCGTATTCCGCTTTGCGGTTTCTTCCAGTAAAGTATGGAAGAAATCCGCTTGCCTTTCATCCCGAGGAATGTCAGGATGTAAAGCCGGGAAGTTCTGCGGATAACAATGAGGCACGGCAATCACATAGCCGGTCAGCTTTCCGGATTCATCGGCCAAAGGGATGACGTGTTTTTCCCATAACACCTGGTTGTCTTTCCGATCGATGCTTCCGATGACATGCACCCGGAAATGTTTCCATAGATTGCTGTCTATTTCCAGTCGGGAACTGCTGTCGTGATTGCCGGCTGTCACTATGATCTGCATGGTGGGGCAGGCATCATGAATGGCCAGTATGGCATCGGTATACATGCGCTGGGTGCTGGCAGAAGGAGAAGAATAATGATAGACATCGCCGCTGATGAGCAATGCGTCCGGTCGGTGAGTACGTACAGCTTCGGTAAGTTGTTTCAGGAAAGCCTGTTGCTCGGCTGTACGGTCAAAATTATAGAGACTATGGCCTAAGTGCCAGTCGCTGGTATGTAGAAGTTTCATAAGAGAAAACTGGTTTAACGGGGATTTGATTCTTGCAAAGATAAAATTTTTATCCCTATCTTTGCATCCGTTCATGAAAAATTGACTTGAATGAAACCACAGATACTGGTAGGTGCTGCCACCTCAGGCAGCGGAAAGACGACATTTACCATGGGACTTCTCCGGGCTTTGAAGAAACGTGGGCTGAAGGTTCAGCCTTTCAAATGCGGACCGGATTATATTGACACGCAGTTCCATGCCGTTGCAGCCGACCGGGACTCCATCAACCTGGATTCCTGGATGGCCAGCCGTACACATATCCAGCATATCTATAACCTGTATGCCGAAAAAGCGGATGTCTGTGTAACGGAAGGTGTGATGGGGCTGTTCGACGGTTACAATCGGATGCAGGGAAGTACGGCGGAAATCGCTCAGATATTGCAGGTCCCTGTTATCCTGGTGGTGAATGCACGTTCGTCCGCCTATTCAGTAGCTCCTTTGCTCTACGGTTACAAACATTTTCGTCCGTCGATCAAGATTGCCGGGGTCGTTTTCAATCAGGTGTCGTCTGCCGCGCATTTCGGTTACCTGAAAGACGCCTGTAAGGATGCCGGACTGGAATGTCTGGGGTATCTGCCCCAAACCGAAGGATTGCGTATGCCTTCCCGGCATTTGGGACTGACCTTAACCGCCAAACGTCAGATGGATGAGGTCATCGAACGGACTTCGCTATTGGTAGAGCAATATGTAGACATCGATAAGCTGTTAAGCTTGTGTACCCGTATCTTCCCTTGTCAATATACCCTCCCTTATACCTCGGAAGTCGGTGTGGAAAGCATGCACCGACCTTCTGCCAAACTACGTATAGCCGTCGCCCGCGACGCAGCTTTCAATTTTACATACCGGGAGAATCTGGACCGTTTGTCCGAATTGGGTAAGATTACTTATTTCAGTCCCGTATATGGCAGCGACTTGCCGGAAGCTGATTTGGTGTATCTGCCCGGTGGCTATCCGGAACTTTTTGCCCGCCAGTTGCATCGGCGGAAACGGATGATGGAACAGTTGCGGGAATATGCCGAAGCCGGCGGTAAGCTGTTGGCTGAATGTGGAGGGATGATGTTCCTCTCCCGTTCATTGACGGTACGCCAGGGAGGTACTGCCTACGAAATGGCCGGGATATTCCCCATTGATTGTACCATGGTGGATGCCAAGCTACATTTGGGTTACCGCCAGACGGCCTATCAGGGACTTTCGTTGAAAGGTCATGAATTCCATTATTCTTCAGTGGTGTGCCCCGACGTAATTCCTTCTGTAGCCCGGCTACGGAATGCGAAAGGTAATGAAGTGAATACACCCTTGTACCGTTATCGGAACGTGATAGCCGGATATACCCATTGGTACTGGGGAGAAACCGATATTCTGAAACTCTGGGAATAAACAATAGCATGAAACAAGACATTCATTCAGCAGACAGTGACCGGAAGCAACCTTTGCATCCGCTGATGCTTGCCGGCACGGGTAGTGATGTAGGGAAAAGTGTCCTGGCTACCGCTTTGTGCCGTATATTCTTACAGGACGGCTATCGTCCGGCTCCTTTCAAGGCACAGAATATGGCCTTGAATTCGTATGCTACTCCCGAAGGACTGGAAATCGGTCGGGCACAGGCCGTACAAGCCGAAGCGGCAGGAATTCCTTGTCATACGGACATGAATCCGCTGCTACTGAAACCGAGTTCGGACCATACTTCTCAGGTCGTTCTGAACGGAAAACCTATTGGCGACCGGGATGCGTATGATTATTTCCGGAAGGAAGGACGTGAAGTGTTGCGGCAGGAGGTACATGCGGCTTTCGACCGCTTGGAGGCGCGTTATAATCCGATTGTGATGGAAGGGGCGGGCAGTATCTCGGAAATCAATCTGAGGGAAACAGACTTGGTAAATATGCCGATGGCCCGTTATGCCGATGCTGACGTCATTCTGGTGGCTGACATTGACCGTGGAGGTGTGTTTGCCAGTGCTTACGGTTCCATCGCTTTGCAGCTTCCCGAAGATCGGAAACGAATCAAGGGAATTATCGTCAATAAATTCCGGGGAGATTTGCGGTTGTTCGAATCCGGTGTCCGGATGTTGGAATCTGTCTGTCAGGTACCGGTCTTGGGAGTTATTCCGTATTTCAAGGATATCCATATTGAAGAGGAAGATTCCGTTGCCTTGTCTCAGAAACGTCGGGAGGCAATGGAAGGAAAGATCAATGTGGCGGTAGTACTGTTGCGGCACTTGTCGAATTTTACAGACTTCAATATGTTGGAACGGGACGAACGGGTGAATCTGTTCTATACGAACAACAAGTCTGAGCTGCAGAAGGCCCATATCATTCTGTTGCCGGGTAGCAAGAGTACATTGGCCGACTTGTATGAGCTCCGACGGAATGGGGTAGCCGAGGCTATCTTACAGGCTCGTCGTAACGGAGCTACCGTCATGGGCATCTGTGGCGGATATCAGATGATGGGGCAGGAGGTACTCGACCCGGAAGGTGTGGAAGGAGGAATCCGTAAGCTGCCGGGATTGGGATTGTTGCCTGTATCTACAATGATGGAAAGAAATAAGGTCACCCGTCAGGTACGGTTTACTTTCGAAGGAGATGAAACCTGTCAAGGGTATGAGATTCACATGGGAAGGTCTGTGCGAGTAGGTGAGTCTCCGGCTCATCCGGTAGCCTTTCTTGAGGACGGAACCCGGGAAGGGTGTCTGGTAGACCGGAAATGTCTGGGAACTTATCTGCATGGAATTCTGGACAATCCGACGGTTATAGACTGGTTGCTGGAACCTTATACCAAGATGCCGTCCGGACAACTGATGGATTATGCCGCCTATAAGGAGGAACAGTATAACAAACTGGCAGAACACGTGCGTGCTCATGTGAATCTGCCGTTACTTTATCAGATATTGCAAGGAAATGATTAAAGGACACGGAGACGATATTTATGCTTATCCGCACATTTCGGCTAATTTCAGTTCGAATGTGTTCGGAGGCCTCAGCCATGAAGGGCTGAAGGAATACTTGATGGAAAAAATGGACTGCATCCGGAATTATCCGGAACCGGAGGCCTTTTCTCTGGAACAGGAATTGGCGGACAGGTATCAGACGGATGTGGAAGGGATTTGTGTAACTTCCGGAGCAACGGAAGCCATCTATCTGATTGCTCAGGCTTATCGGGAGAGCCGTTCGGCCATTCTGATGCCTACATTCAGTGAATATGCAGATGCCTGCAGGTTACATGCGCACGAAATTGTTCCTTTCTATACACTGGATAATCTTCCTTCCGGGGTACGGATGGTCTGGTTATGCAATCCGAACAATCCTACGGGAGAAATCCGTGAGGTGATGCATTTGCGTAAGTTAGTAAAGGACTATCCTCAGTGTCTGTTCATCATCGACCAGTCGTACGAGGCCTTTACGGAACAGGAGGTACTGGAAGTGACAGAAAGTCTGGAATCCTCCAACCTGTTGCTGATACATTCTTTGACCAAACGTTTTGCTGTTCCAGGACTCCGTATCGGGTATATCACCGGAAATCCTTTGCTTATACGTCACCTTCGTACGTTCCGGATGCCATGGTCCGTCAATGCGCTGGCGGTGGAAGCCGGACGTTATCTGTTACGGAATGCCCATCGCTTCCCGTTGCACTTGCATCAGTTGTTGGAAGAAAGGGAGCGTGTAGCTACGTCGTTGGTCGAAATGGGAGGACTGGAGGTATGGCCATCGGATACCCATTTCATGCTTGTCCGTATCCGAAACGGACGGGCGGCGGCTTTAAAGGCATTCTTGGTGGAACAATACGGGTTGCTGATTCGTGATGCTTCGAACTTTGAGGGGTTGGATGACAGCTATTTCCGGGTGGCTGTGCAGACACCGGAGGAAAACGATCGGTTGATAGAAGGAATTCGTACATGGATATACAGTTACTGATCGTTGTGTGGGTCCTTCCACTGCTGATAGGGAGCTTGCTGGACAAATGGCTGGGTGATCCGGTGTGGCTGCCGC
>ULKP01029069.1_pt1 | contig 15765 bp, 10 predicted proteins | sample 1951191 | NCBI WGS metagenome assembly ULKP01 (sample SAMEA4835504, study PRJEB28245) | human gut metagenome | biome: gut microbiome; material: fecal sample | place: Denmark | collected 2008
CAGATAATAATTCAGCAGACCCTAATTAATGTTTTATTTAACTCTTAAGGTGAAGAAAGTGCAAACGAGCGCAATGAAAGACAACTTTCAGATTGCCGAGTGCTCTTATCTTCTTTTGCAAAGTTAGTAAAAAATTAGATAGGTTGTTCTAAAAAAGGCATTAAATTTCGATTAAAATGCAAAAAGGTCGAAAAAAGGACATAAAACATCCCTTTTTCGACCATGAACGATAGGCTTTTCTTTATTTAATTACTTTGTCTGTTGCTGTTTTGCCATTGCTGTAGGTTATCTTTCTGATACTGATACCCTTGGCTGGGGCATTGAGACGAGTGCCGTTGAGGGCATAATACGTGATGGAAGCCACTTCGCCTTTGTCGACAACCGTCTGGCTGATGCCTGTAGAGGTAGAAGTTGGATAATACTCATCTACTCCTGAAAGGGCATCCTGGTTTTCTGCCTTCATGATGTTTTCAACCAACGAGTTGGCATATACCTCTATGTTGGTATAGTAATCCTTAGCGTCGAGCGAGTAGGTGAGTGCATCACTTGCATCGTTAGGATTCAGACCGTTGGCCTTTTCCCATTCATCAGGAAGGCCATCCTTGTCGGTGTCGAATCCAGCAGGACGAGATCCTGTGCCGAAGTTGGTTTCCGTATAACCATTTACGTCTGACACCTTATCTATAATACCAGGCGACTTGGTGATGCTTCCCTTGTAGGTTGCAGTCCCCGTCTTTGCCTCTTCCATGTATCGGGCGTCTATTTCGTCGCGATAGAGGGATGCACCTACATAGGCTAAAACTTTTTCAAAAGCATCGGCAGCTGAGTGAGTGGTAACGATACCTGTTGGAGCTGGTTCAGTCATCTTGATCTTGACGCACGACTTGCCGCTGACAGTGGTATGAGCCACAGCATCGCCATAGAAGTTCTTGGCATCGGGACTGTAGTATTCACCGTTCAGGCTTGGAATGCCCTTGTCGTAGCTGACACCTTTCCAGTCTTTATTAGCAGTTTTCGAGCCTTTGGTGGTCTCGGTCGTATTACCATTAATATAATAACGGCTGGTCATGTCGTAGAACTCAGGATGATTCTTGTCGGAGTTGTCTTTTGTGGAAAGCGTGACAAGGGTGATGCGGTCCTGATAGCCTCGCTCTTTACCTGTGCTCACATCCACCTTGAGTCCATTGAGAGTTGTACCTTTCAAACTATGGCTGGGTCCAGCCTTATAGTAGTTGTTGACGATATTGATCTGCCCACCACCAGGACCGCCATAGCAGGTGCCCTGTGCGTTATACATCACGCAGTTGCGGAAATCAACGTTCTCTGCCTGTACGGTGTTCTTCCACTGGTAGGTGCTGTATTCCTTGTTGCTGGTATAGCCCGTCCAACCATATCTGGCACCATTGAAACGTGGACCACGGTTCATCAGATGAGCCACGAAGTTGTGGTGGAAACTTGCCAGCTTACCGCCCCAGATACCGCCATAGCCATGAGCACCCTTGGAGTGACCAGGGTTGGTGAGGCTCTCTGCCACGGTACACCACTGCATGGTGAAGTTGTTGTTGTCATAGAATGAAGCCACCTCGTCGATACTCCAGCTGAAGGAGCAGTGGTCGAAGATGATACCCGTCTTGTTGCGCTGCCATGAGGCATCAGCACCGTCGTTGATGTTCTTCTCCTGTCCACGGCGGATGCGAATGAAACGGATGATATTGTTGCTACCCGGTTGAACCGTATAATAGCGCAGGGTGATGCCTGGCGAGGGAGCAGTCTGTCCGAGGATGGTGATGTTGTCTGCTATCTTCAAGTCCGACTTCAGGGCGATGACACCAGCCACATCGAAGACGATGATTCTTTTGCCCGACTTGACAGCCTCTCTGAAAGAGCCAGTTCCGCTGTCGTTGAGATTGGTTACGTGATAGATTTTACCGCCTCTACCTCCAGTAACAAATCTACCATGACCTTCGGCTCCTGGGAAAGCCGGAGCCTGTGCCATGGTAGATATGCTGATGAGTGAGGCTGCAATGATAGATAATGATTTCTTCATTTGTTAGCCTGATTGTTTTTATAGAGTTACTTGATAAGTCCCTGCTGTTCCATTTCGAGACTTGCCCAGATGAAAGGACCCACGCCCTTGGCATCGTTGTCGCGGATAGGCTCGCTCATATAGTATTCGAAGCTGCCGTCGCGCTTGTAGTTGGGCTTCTTGACGTATGGGCCAGGGCCAGGGCCCAAGCCGCTTACTGCACAGCAGCGTGTCAGACTGATGGTCTTGTCGGCGTTTACCTTGATAAACTGTTTCAAGATACCATTGTATGCCTTCACGCCAGCCTTGAGATATTCCTCAGAGAGGTAGCCCTTGCGGTAGCCCTTGAGCAGCACATAGGCAAACATCGAAGAGGCTGTGCTCTCCAGATAGTTCTTGTCGCTCTTCACGTCGAGCACGTCGTACCATACACCTGTCTTCTTGTCCTGGTATTTCACCACACTCTTCATCGCCTTGTTCAGCAGGTCGATCACCTCCTGGCGGCGTGCGTAGTTCTCGGGCATGGCGTCGAGGCACTCGGTCATAGCCATCACATACCATCCCAAGGCTCTTGCCCAGCAGTGCTGGCTCTTGCCGTCTTCCTTGTTTGCCCAGAACTGCTGATGGGTCTCGTCCCATGCGTGCTTCCAGAGTTGCGTCTTCTCATCGTAGGTGCGATAGTCGGTCTTCACCATCTGGTCTACCGCATCGTTGAGATACTTCTCTGCCTTCTTGGGCTTCATGGTCTGTACGGCATAGTTGCAGTAGAAAGGCAGTCCCATGAAGATACCGTCGAGCCATACCTGGTTGGCGTAGATAGCCTTGTGCCAGTAAACTCCCTCCTTGGTGCGAGGCTGGTTCTGCAATTGCTTGAAGAGTGTCTTCAGTGCTTTCTCTGTTCCCTTGGTAGGGAAGAGGTTGTGCATGCGCAGGATGAATTTGGCAGTACGCACATTGTCGAGGTTGAAGTCTTCGTATTTGTAGCCAGTGATGTTGCCTTTCTCGTCGATCATCTTGGCAGGATATTCCTTCAGGTAGTCGAGGATGGCATTGTTGCCTTCCTTGTAGTGCTCGTAGGTGTCGAGCATTCCCTCCATCTCGATACCCATCACATAGCTCCACTTGGGCTTGCTGCTGAAGTCGAGTAGGTAAGAGTGGGGCACACGCTTCATCTCGCTGTAGGTGAGCCATTCGCTATAGTTCTTGTAGGGCTGGTCTTCCTTGTTGAGAACGAGGGAGCCGTTGATGACGAGGTTGTCGAACTTCACGTTGCGGGTCTTGCCGGTGATCTTGACAGGCTCTTTCACCACACCGTCGAACTTACAGTTCTTGATATTGATGTCGTAGACATTCTCCAAAGAGTCGCGGCCGATAATCAGCACGCCGTAGTCGCTCTTCTGGCAGGTGACGTTCTCTACATTCACATTGTTCACGATAGGTTCGAAACCACGATAGCATATTTCTTTTCTCTCGTAGTCGAGGTTGATCTTCACCACAGCCTCCTTGCACTGACCCACGACGACATTGCGCATATTGATGTTCTGCACCTGACCGCCACGGCAGTTGTTGGTCTTGATACGCAGGATGCGCTCCAAGTGTGGAGAGTCCATCACGCAGTTTTCGGCATATACGTTCTCGCAGCCACCCGAGATCTCACTTCCTATCACCACACCGCCATGGCCGTCTTCCATCTTGCAGTTGCGGATGATGATGTTCTTGGAAGGCTGGTTCCAGAGACGACCGTCGTTGTTGCGACCGCTCTTGATAGCGATGCAGTCGTCGCCGGTATGGAACACACAATTCTGGATGAGAACATTCTCGCAAGCCTCAGGGTCGCAACCGTCACCGTTAGGTCCTTCGTTCCATACATACACACCGTCTACCGTGATGTTCTTGGAGAGCAGTGGATGGATGACCCAGAAAGGCGAGTTGATCATCTTGACATCCTTGATAAGGATGCGCTCGCAGTGTACCATGTTGACCAACTGAGGACGCAAGCCATAGCCCATACCGAACTTACGCTCGTCGAAAGGCACACCGTCCTCTGCCATCTTCAGCAGTTTGCTGCGTGAGCCCAACTTCTGGCTCTCTTTGGTCACACCCTCCTTGTAACCGAAACGGGGGCTGCCATTCCACTGCCAGAAGGTGTCGTTGTTGCCACCTCCATCGATGGTTCCCTTACCGGTAATGGCAATGTCGGTAGCCTTGTAGGCATAGATGCAGGGAGAGTAGTTCCAGCAAGCCAGACCTTCCCAAGAGGTACGTACCAGGGGATAGAGCTTAGGCTCGAAGGCAAAGTGAAGGGTGGCGCCTTCCTCAAGAACGAGGTTGACATGGCTCTTCAACTCAATGGCTCCTGTGTTCCAGGTACCCTTAGGGATGATCACCTTTCCGCCTCCCTTCTTGGAGACAAGAGAGATGACTTTGTTGATGGCCTTTTGGTTTTGTGCAGCCGTAGCTGTGGTCTTGGCACCAAAAGATGTGATAAGGAACTGGCGTTCGGCAATTTTTGGCAATTGGATGCTCTGCTCGATACGCTTGTACTCATTGTCGTCCCATCCTGCTGCAAAGGCGCAAACTGGCAATAGGAGAGCGAGCAATAGTGTCTTTAAGTATCTCATAATTTGCTTTAAAATAGATAATGATTAATACTGTAGTTGTTATTTTCGCCACAAAGATAATGAATTTATTTGATAATGGTTGCGTACACAATGTTAAAAAACTCATTTTCCTTCAAAAAAGCTTGGAGTTCTCAATAATAAAGTTTATATTTGCAGCATCTTTTATAAGATTTCAATTTTCTTTATTGAAATCATTATCACGAGGTTGGTGCATCCTGCACCAACCTCTTTTTTGTATATATATAATTGAACTTTAGCAAGTTCAGAAGTTAAAGAATTTATCATTCCCTTCGGTCGTTAGAAGTTATAGCCAATAGCCTTTGGGGTGAATATCTATCTATAAAGCATATGGCTTTAACTTCTCTAACTTCTTTAACTTCCCCATTTGCGAAAGTTGAATTCTATATATAAAGGTGTTTTCGGAAAAACTCAAGGAAGTTAAGAAACAACAAGCTGATGTTTGTATCTGAAAAAGGTTATTCCGTCTTTTAAAATTATGCAAGGTATAAACGTGAAGCCGCTTACGAATGGTTTCTTAATAATGACAAAGCGTAGAGAGGCAGTATGGTAACATGTCTTGTAGCATTGTTGTCTTGATTGTCAATGTAATCGAAAGCTCCAAAATTCTCAAGAGAACAACGGAAGGCTTCTGTGAGTTTTTTCTCTCTCATGAATAGCCAGAGACTCTTCATGCCGCCTTGCGTACCTGATTTGATTTCGATAGGGGTAATCTTCATGTTGTGAATTTCGAGATAGTCAATCTCTGCAACACTCTTACCCTTTTTTTCCCAATAGAACATTTTTTGTCGCTGGATGCATGGTTTGTTGCGCATAATCTCAAGTCCTGCAACCATTTCTGTAAGACCGCCTTTATTGACAAGCTCCTGGGGAGTGCCAGCTAATATAAGTTCTATGAGCTGTTGAGATAAGTCGCCTTCCAGCTGAAGTACCGCTAATAGCAGTCCTGGGTCCAGGAATAGAATCTTCATACTCTTTTCGTCTGCTTCCGCATCCAGAGGAATGCCATTGCCTGAGGTTGCAACGACAGGAGTTACGATTCCAGATAGCGTCAACAGGCGGATGGCTTCTCTAATTTGTGAACTCTGATAGTCTGCTGATATTTGTTTGTAGGTCAACTTTTCTCCAGCCTGGTGGCAGATGCCACGCATCGTTGTTCGCAGTAAGTCTGGATTGACTCTCTTTTTATACTTACTGAAATCATCTTCGTATGTCAGTATGATGTCTTCCTGGATGTTTCTGCATCGGTTGAAATCGTGTGTCTTAATCCATGCAAGTACAGATTCCGGCATGCCTCCAACAAGCAGATAGGTACGAAAGTATTCCACGAGTTTGTCATGGAAAGCTTGTTCTATAGATAGGTTCCCGTATGCTTCATTTCGGAGTTGGATGAGGGCTTCTTCGTGGTTGGCATGCAGGAATTCATCGAAGGTCATTGGATACATGAAGAGAGAATGTATTCTTCCTACTCCGAAAGTTGGGAGTTCCTGAAGTGTAAATTCAAGAAGTGAACCAGCGGCAATGACATGTAGCTCTGGATAATCTTCCTTGAAAAAGCGCAGTGCCATGATAGCTTCTGGGCATTCTTGTATTTCGTCCAGGAAGAGGAGCGTTTTGCCAGCTTCTATTGGAACATTGATATAACTGCTGATTTTTTTAGCAATCAATCGTACGTCAATATCACCTTGGAAGAAGGTTTTTATTGCCTTGTTGCGTTCAAAGTTTACTTCTGCGAAATACCTGAATTGTTTCCCGAAATTTTTGACAGCTGATGATTTCCCCACCTGTCGGGCACCACGAAGCAACAGTGGTTTCCGCATGGAATCTTCTTTCCATGCGGTGAGTTCTGAGTCTATATTTCTTGATATGTATTCTGTCATAATCGTAATCAATTGAATAACAGCCGCAAATATAATGAAAATATTTAAATCCGAGAAATAATTTGTGATAAAATATTTAAATCCGAGAAATAATTTATGGTAAAATACTCAAATCCGAGAAATAATCAGATAATGACGCTGCTAACATTCATGATTACTTCATCATAACTCCTTAATAGAACCCTTCCTCTCCTCAGCCACTAATTGTTAAAAAATAGTGTGAAAGATAATAAAAAAGTCTTCTTGTTTGGTGGTTTTTGATAAAAGTACTATCTTTGCAGTGATTTTTAACATTCCTAACACAATAAAAACAAATAGCCTATAGATTAAGATTTCTACTTAAAGAAACTAAAGAGGTTAGAAAAATGAGAAAACTCGAAGAAATGACCGATGAGCAACTCGCCTTGGCTTATGTCGAGGGCGACAATCGGGCATTCGATTTGTTACTGTCACGCAACGAGGTGAAACTGTTCGGCTACATCATGTTTGTGGTTCACGACCAAGAAAGGGCGAATGATGTCTTTCAGGAGACATTCGTCAAGGTGGTTACCAAACTGCAGCAGCGCCAGTATGTGCCCAATGGCAAGTTCCTGGCATGGTGCATGCGCATAGCCCACAATGTGATGATGGATATGTATCGCGACAACAGATTACAGAACATCGTGGAGACTCCCGATGACAACGATATGTCGAAGATAAGAGACGAATACGTGGTCTTCGATAATGCGGAGAACACTGTCGTGCGGGGACAGGTGATGTCGGATGTTAAGAAGATGGTCAACCTGCTGCCACCTACCCAGAGGGAAGTGGTGTATATGCGTTATTACCAGCAGTTGTCCTTCAAGGAAATCGCCGAACTTACGAATGTAAGCATCAACACCAGTCTTGGCAGAATGCGTTACGCACTCCTTAACCTACGTCGTATGGCTAAGGAGCACGATGTATTCTCGAATATTACAATGTTTTAAGACCGTGGATGGTGGCAAGAGGGTCTTTGCTCTTGAACACATAACTGCCACTCACTAAGATATCGGCACCAGCCTCTATCAGGCGGGGAGCCGTTTCTGCCTGCACGCCACCATCGATCTCTATCAGTGCTTTCGAGCCGGATGACTTGATGAGTTGGCGCAGTCGTGCCAGCTTGCCTATGGTGTTCTCAATGAACTGCTGTCCGCCGAAGCCCGGATTCACACTCATCAGCAGCACCATGTCCACATCGCAGATAATGTCTTCAAGCACGCAGACAGGAGTGGATGGATTCAGGGTTACACCGGCTTTCATTCCTGCGGCATGAATCTGCTGTATGGTACGGTGAAGGTGGGTGCATGCCTCGTAGTGCACATTCATCATCATTGCGCCCGCCTTGGCAGTCTGCTCTATGTACTGCTCTGGGTGGACAATCATGAAATGCACGTCGAGAGGCTTGGTGCATACCTTTGACACCGCCTCGATGACAGGAAATCCAAAAGAGATATTGGGCACGAAAACTCCGTCCATTACGTCGAGATGAAGCCAGTCGGCTTCGCTCTTGTTGATCATCTCTATGTCGCTTCTCAGGTCGATAAAGTTGGCAGACAACAGAGATGGGGATATGATTGGTTTCATTCTTTGTTCTTATTTTAGTTGAGGCAGAACGCCTCATAACGTCCATTCATTTTGATAGCGCGATAAGTGTAGGCTATCTGTTTGATCATATTGATAGTCTTTCTCGACGGTCTCATTTCATCAGAAGTAGAATATTGCTTCATAGGCATCTTTTTTATGAATGTTATGTTCTTGCTTTTGTTAATATAACGACGCCTTTGCCTTTTTATTATATTTCAGCAGAAGAATATTCTAAAAAAAATGCAAGCGGCTTCGATGCCCAACGCAATTGCTTTCGTTGCTCATCGAAGCCGCTTTCATCTGCCATCGAAGCCGCTTGGCTTTGTTATCTGTCATGCTACCCTTCCTTGATAATCCAGTCGCCAATCGTTCTCTGATTGCTATCATAGTTGACACCAATTTTAAACAATCGCTTGCCATCTGCAGAATAAGGAATCAGATAGCCCTTGTTGTCAATCTGCTGGATGGCTTCCTCTGCCGAGCCGTCATATTTCAGTTCGAAGACATAAATGGCATCGGGCATGTGGACCACAGCATCGGCTCTGCCTATGGCACTGTCTTCCTCCACCAGGATGAGAGCCCCCATCAAGTTGAATATCAAATAAAACACCGTCTGGAAATCACGTTCATTCTTATTAGACAAACGATTGGAGATACTTGAGAGATAAGCTTTCAAGCGAACCATCGCCCCTTCCAAATCACTATCATAAAGCTTTTCTACAAAGTCTACCACCAAACTGTTGTTGTCTATTGACATTGGCGAAAGGTAGTTGGGAGCCAGACTCTTCAGCATACCGATTTTTACCTCTTGATTTGGATAACCCAACTGATAACTTTTAGTAAGAGGTCTATACTTCTTGATAGTCAGATAGCCACTCTGATAGAGCAATGGCAAAGGAGACGTCATCTGCTCAGGCGACACGTCGAAATCATCCACGCTGGCAGCCTTCTTCTCGATGTCCATCACGTTGACATGATATTTCTGTAGACTCTTGATGAGATAACTTGGAGTGCCTGAGCCAAACCAATAGGTGTCAATCTTCTGTCCATTCATGGCTCTTATCAGGCTGAAAGGATTAAATACATCCTCAGAATGCTCGCTAAAATGATAGCCATCATAATATTGGCGCAATTCCTCCAAGCATTCCTCATAGGTCAGTCCGAGAGCCTTCCCCAAGCACTCCACATCAGGCTTCAACGCAGTAGTAAGTTCGGTCTTGCTGATACCGCAAATGGCTGAATATTGGTCGAACATACTGATGTTGTCGAGATTGTTGAGCTCGCTGAAGATGCTGAGCTGGGAGAACTTCGTGATACCAGTGATAAATGTAAATTCCAAGTATGGGTCGAGTTTCTTGAGCGGGCTGTAGAAGTTTTGCATGATGAGTCGGAGGGCTTTCAAGTTATCCTTCTCATGTACCACGTCAAGCAATGGGGCATCATACTCGTCGATGATGACAACCACCTTCTCACCTGTCTGCTTATAGGCACGCTCCACAATTCCCATCAAACGTTTGTTGGGTGTATCCTCTCCTTCTCCCTTTCCATAGATTTCTTCGTATGGTCTGAGAATAAAGTCCAGATAGCCTTGCAAATTATTGGCATCAAAGTGTTTGGCTCCGCTCATATCGAAATGCAGAACCGGATATTTAACCCAATCCTTCTCATAGTCAGCAATGGCAAGACCTTCGAAGAGTTCCTTGCGTCCCTCAAAATAAGCTTGGAGCGTAGAGGCAAAAAGTGATTTCCCGAATCGTCTTGGACGACTAAGAAAGACATATTTCATTTTCTTCTTGCGAAAGTCGACGATGTATTGTGTCTTATCTACATACAGATACTTTTCCTCTCGAATGATTGAGAAAGTCTGTACTCCAACGGGATAACAATTTACCATTTCTGCCATAACCTTGCTTATTTTATGTTTTGCATTGCAAATATACGCTGAATATTCCTAATTGCCAAACTTTTTGGGAAAAACTTAGCCCACATTACAGCAGCCTTTGTCGATAAACTGCCTCAATTTACACAAAAAGTTGCTGATGAAATCGATTGTGCAAAATACCCTTCACCCTTCAACTATCCCTTGGAATCCCCAGTGTTTATCGGCATTCCGCGCGAATAGATGAAGGGTGAAGGGTTAATGCGTGTTCTATTTTTTTTAATACGGAAACTACAAAAATGCCTATTTATGGCACAATTGTGCCCTACTTATGGCACTTTTGTGCCCAGCGAATAGCAATTCTACGGCATAGGGAAATAATATGGTAAACTGCGCTTTCGCAGTTGCTAAAGCGCAGTTTGTTATTAGCTCCGCCCGTTATATTTATTAATCTTCCTTATGGAGAATCAACAGGAGCATAAAAAACATTCACAGACGAGCAAGGATGCTGCGTCTGTGAATGTCGTAGAGGTTGTTGTCCCCATGATAGGGGGAGGAAGAAGTCTTGTTTATTTACTTACCTTTCTGGTCTTTCCATCGGCATACTTGACGATGTAGATTTGTCCGCGTTGCATCTCCTTGCTGTTGATGCGACGGCCCAAACAGTCGTAAACTCCCATTACCTGAAGACCTTGTGTAGTAGGAGTAGAGATACCTGTCGATGTAAACTGCAACTCAACACTATTGGATGGACTGCTTTCCCCAAAGCTTCCTGTGGCGCTTACCGTATAGGTGTTGGTGCCATCCAATGGAGCAGGGTCAACATAGTCGGTCGTTGTGCTGGTGGCAATCTTGATGCCGTTTCTATACACGTTGTATCCAGTGATATTGTTGGAACTGCTGCCCAAGATTTCGAGGTTGTCAATCTGCCAGTAGTAGCTCAACCCCATGTTGTCTGTATCATAGCAGTGGAATCTGATTTGCATTTCTGCTGACTGATAATCCGAGAGGTCGAGGGTGATTTTGGTATATTTGCCCGCAAACGATGCGTCTTCGTCTGTACAAGCATTGAAAATAGGTGTCCATGACTTTCCGTTGTCCTTGCTTACCTCCACATTATAATATTGAGGGTTTCTGGGTGTCTTTCCCGCAGCCGTTGTACGAGAATAGAAGCTCAGCGTCTTGCCGTAAGCGAAGGTCTTAGATGTGAAATATTCATCTTGGTGAATATCCTCCCATGCGGAATACATTGTAGCAGCATAGCTTCCCTCGTATGGTCGGTAAAAGCCCTTGTTTGGGTCGCCTTTCTGCCATCTCCAACCACGATCGCCCGAAGTGCTGACAATCCTGCCATTGGGATTCTCTGTGTTCTCAAAGTCATCGTAGAGAAGTGTCTCGCCAGCCGAAGCCGCTGTCCAAGACAAATGGATGCCGTCGTCTTGTACACTTCCTGTCAGTTGCGATGGAGCCGTTATGCTGTTCGACAACTGGGTGATGGTCAGTGGTGCCTCCGTGCTGGCAGTCTTCACCATGATGGCAGCCGTTCTGTTTTGTGGCTCATTGTTCTCGCTGTTTGTAGTGAAGGTGACCTCTGCATTTCCTGTACCCTCAGTCTGGCTCACAGTAATCCATGTAGGAAGGTTCTCTAAAGTCCAAGTCTCGTCAGAGGAGATGGTTACTGTAGCCGAACTCTGTGCGCCTCCAGCCAAGGTAATCTCTTTCTTGTTTAGAGAAAGGTGGTTGGTAGATTCGTGGAGATAGAACGAGATAGTGCTTCCGCAAGTAGAAATGTTGCTGATGGCAAAAGGTGCCTCCTTGCCATTGCTATAGAAGGGCTTGGCTGTAGCCTCGCCACCAAAAGCAGTTCTTCCACTCTCGGCACTGAAGAAAGCCTTTGTGATATCACCATCCGATGTGATGGTTCCGTTAGGACGGAAGATGTACTGTTCGTCGAGTCGGGTAGTGCCATTATAGTTGACGTTGCCTCCAGTGTAGGCAGGGTTGATTCTGTAAATAAGCAGACCCGAACCAGGAAGACTCTTGTCGAAACCTTCCTTTTTGCGATATTCCACTATGAAGTATTCATCGCTTCCTACTGGCTTGATTTTATAAGCAATGTTCTCTTTGCTGCTGCCACCTACGGGATTCAAGGTGTAGGTACCAGCTTTGGAAATCTCTGGTATCTCGTCAATCCATTTACAGTAGCGATACTTGGTGTAGGCTGTCATGTTTTGTGCTACGAGCTGATTGTCTGACATCAAGTCCCATATTCCTACAGGGTTGAGGCTTCCTGAAGCATGATACAGATCGTAGGTGCCCAATGAGTGAGACATCTCATGGCAAAGAACTCCGGTGTTGAGGGTGATGCCTTCGAAGTTCTCGTAGCCATTAGCCTCGTCGAAAACCATGATGTAGCCCACCAACTTCTTACCTTTTATATATATAGCCTTTTCATCAGGCAAAGCTAAGTCCTTACGTTGTGGCCAGAGGATACCTCGCTTGTTGCTCAGTTCTGATTGTCCGCTGAAGATGATGCACAGGTTATCTATGTAGCCATCGTCGTTCTTGTCGATGTCGGTAGCGTCAGCCACGTCTTTCTCTATATAGTTGGCTATTTCTCTTACCAATGCCTGCATGCGTGCTTCACCCTCGGTTTCTGAGTTGTAGCCAGAGGGACGCAATGTGGCATCATACTTCTGGTAGTATGCTCTTTCGTAACGTGTCTTGTAAGACACAATCTTGGTGTCAGTAGTAACTGGATAGAAGGAACTCTTCCATTCCAACTGGTTGTAGGAAGCCTGACGGAAATAGTTGTATACCGAGTTGTCGGTAGTGTTGTTGCCGTTGAACAGGTTCTGATAGGTGTCTATCGTATGTTCAAAAATGCTGGCATCCTCGTCGGCAAAGCGCACAAAGCACACCGTGTTGCCAACGGTTCCTGTGTTCTTGTTGAATGCTCCTGCCTGGAAGGCAAAGAGGAGGCAAAGAATGGTTAGTGCTAATGACTTCTTCATAGTCGTACTTGTTGGATTGAAAAAAGTGCCATACCCATGGGACGTTTCGCCCATGCGATGTGGCACTTTATGAAATAAAATTATTAGAGGGCTACCTTGATCGCCTTGCCGTTGATGCTGACGATGTACAGACCCTTTGCAGCCTGAACATGAGCATTGGCAGAGTTGGCGTGGAAGTTAGCTACCACAGCACCACCCAAGTTGGCTACTGTAACAGCGTCGCCCTGTGAAAGTCCAGTGATAGAAATCTCATTACCTGCTGTGCTTATCTTCACACCCTGAGCTGTTACAGCATTGATGCCTGTAGAACCTTCTACCTTTGTGACGGTAGTCTTGTAGATGCTTGTGCCAGTAAACATGCTATATAAAGCAGATCTCATGGTTACATATACAGCTTCTTGTGCCGTAAGGAATGTAATTTTACCGTCAGCAACCGTGTAGTCGGTGCCTTCTGTCAGAGCAGTTTTGTCTGACTTGTAAACAGCAAATTGGGTGTTCAAAGTGGCACTTGTCTGTGATGAGAGGTCGAGTACATCACCTACCTTGTAAGATTCTGCAATGACATAGTCATTCTGTGGTGCATAAGTGAATGTTTTGGCAACGGTTGGAGCAGGGAGCGTAGCCAATGTGAAGTTATTCTTAGAGATTCTCAAAATACTCATCTTGGCACTGGGCAGTTTGATTTCTGTCAACTGGTTGCCTATTAGAAGAAGTGTTGCATTTTTAGCATCATTTATTCCTGATGCATCAATGCTTGTCAGCTTGTTGTAGTTAAAACTGAAATAAGGGTTAGATGCAGTGTTATTACCAATCTTAACTGAGTTAAGCTCCATGTCAAAGGCATATACAGCTTTGATGGTTGGATTGGTGGATAAATCCAATTCTCCAGCAAGTTTGTTCTGTCCAATTTTAAGAGTCTGTAATGCCTGATTTTTGGTGATGTCTATTGCTGTCAGGAGATTATTGTTAATGACCAAAGTTGTCAATTGGGTACACTTGCTGATGTCAATGCTTGTCAAATGATTGTGGTCGATGTTCAGCTCCTTCAACTCAGTGTTCTTTGTCAGATCAATGGCTGTCAGTTTGTTGGTATTGGCAGTCAAATCTTTCAAGGATGTAGCCTTAGTTACATCCAAAGACAATACTTTGGCACCTTTTACTGTTGATGAACATTCGAAACAAACGATGTTGTCGCCATAGATTTTTACTTTTCCTTCACCTGATACGGTACCAGAGACGTTCACTTGGTTCCAGCCATCGAAAGCAGGAATCACTTCTGATGTGACTTTCTCGCCATTACCCCAGTCTATCTGTACTGTTCCTTCAGTTGCCAGTCCGATGGAAAAAGTTCTGGTGTTACCATCTACCTCTGCTTGCAATTCAATAGCAGGTTCTGTCTGTGCGAAGGCTGTCATTGTACTGATGACAGCCAACAAAAGTGTAAAGAATTTCTTCATACTTGTAGTGTCTTATGTTGATAAATATAAAAGTTTGCGGTCATTTATTTAATGACCTTCTTGATGTTGTTACCCTTCTTGACAATGTACAAGCCCTGCTTCTGACCCTTCAAGGTGTTGCCTACCTTGACGCCATCAATAGTAAACACTTCCTGTGTGGCTGTACCTTGTGTCTGTATGTTGGTAATGCCTGCAGTTTCCTGCTTAGGAGTGGTTACCTTGATACCGTGGATATAAACCTCGCCCTTGGTTGTATTTTGGAAATAAACATAAACAGGCTTATCTGACTTGATGGTAATGTTGTCGTTACCATTTGTTTTTGTTTCCAGTCCTTTTACAGACGTATTGCCTGCTCCTGCAAATTTTTTAAATGGTGCAAGATAAACTTGCCGTACACTATACTTAGTAAATGCAGTTTCTATATTGTCAGAACTCAAAAGAAGGCATGAAATCATGCCATCGCATGAAACATTCATGCTGAGTGTAGAGCAAGAAGGCAGGCAAAGTGCTATACCGCCACCATTGGTAGAACCTAATGCACTTGCAGCAGGTAAGATGATAGCTCCTTTCTTATAACCATCTGTACCCAACTTGCCGCCTTTTCCGAATCCAATCGCGTCTGGGTCTACTGTAGTCGAAGGATATGAAGGCACTTGGTCTGCATAAATCATCTGGATGATTTTGCCTTCAGGGTCTACTTTGTAGTCTTCTTCATTGCAGACACCGACATACTGGTCAACAATATTCTGGTTGTTGAACCACAACCAGCCATTTTCGTCAACAACTGAAGCAGGGAAAAGATTGTACTCCTGTGCTTGAACTCCGATAGCGCTGAGTAACAGCGCCCATGCTAAGTAAATTTTTCTCATAAAGATGATGTTTTTTGTTAAGGATTGTTCTTTCGTTAGCATCTTGCTGACGAAAGAACTTTTATCCGTTGTTTGTATTGAGTGTTTTATTACAGCTATATATGAATAGTGCTCTTTTTATTGTTCTGTCCAGTCTGGGTTCTGGGCAATGCCGTGATACTTGATCTCGCTCCAAGGAATGGGCAGATAGTATTGTTTCTTATCGAAGACTCTCACACGTTTAGGGAAACGGTTTACGTTGCTGATGGTGTACTTGGTGTTTACCACCTCGTTGTTTACCACAGTTACATCGACACGCATACCCTTCAGAGGATTGGTCTCGCCGTTCATCTTCTGCTCTGCCACACCCCATCTGAAGAGATCCCAGTAGGTGGTTTCCTCGAAAGCCATTTCCAC
>ULKP01027133.1_pt1 | contig 15222 bp, 20 predicted proteins | sample 1951191 | NCBI WGS metagenome assembly ULKP01 (sample SAMEA4835504, study PRJEB28245) | human gut metagenome | biome: gut microbiome; material: fecal sample | place: Denmark | collected 2008
CGCGACGTGGAGGTTGAGCAGCAGATTTTACGTAAAGTAAGGCGTTTGCAACCGGCAGCGTTCGACGAGGAACTTTATACGGCTGACCAAGAGATTAACGACCGTGGCGTGATGATTGACAGAACGCTCGTGGACAACGCCGCGCGTTTTGACGAACTGTATAAAGAGCAGCTTTTAACCGAGGCGCAGCAGCTTACAGGGCTTGAAAACCCTAACAGCCCGGCACAAATCAAAGCGTTCATAAGTCAAGTAACAGGCTTTACCGTTGAGAGCCTTAACAAGAAGAATTTGGACGATTTGGAAGGCAAGCTGGTTTATTGGCCGAAAGCACAAAAAGTGTTGCGTTTGCGCCGCGAAATGGGAAAGACAAGCAACAAAAAATATGAGGCAATGCAGAAATGCGTTTGCACCGACGGACGAATACACGGCTTGTTGCAGTTTTGCGGCGCGGCACGCACGGGACGCTGGGCAGGACGGCTGGTGCAAGTACAGAACTTGCCTCAAAACCACATGACCGACTTAGACACGGCGCGTTACCTTGTCAAGCATGGCGATTTGGACGAGTTCGAGATGAATTTCGCCAACGTTACACAGGTGTTAAGTGAGCTTATCCGCACGGCGTTCGTGGCCGCACCGGGCCACACGTTCCACGTTTGCGACTTTTCGGCGATAGAGGCGCGTGTCATCGCGTGGCTGGCCGGTGAAAATTGGGTGCTTGACGTGTTCCGTCAAGGCGGCGACATTTATTGCGAGACGGCCAGCCGTATGTTCAAAGTTCCCGTTGAAAAGCACGGGCGAAACGCCGAGTTGAGGCAGCGCGGCAAAGTAGCGGTGTTGGCGTTGGGTTATGGCGGCGGCGTGTCGGCTTTAGAGGCGATGGGCGGCTCACGGCTGGGCCTTACCGAAGATGAGGAAAAGGATATTGTTTACAAGTGGCGCGACAATAACCCGAACATTGTCAAGATGTGGGCCATTGTTGAAAAAGCGGCCATGACAGCCATAAAGACCGGGCAGACCATAACCGTACACCGTGGCATTGCCATTACGAAGCGTTGGGGTATGTTGCTTGTCACCTTGCCAAGTGGGCGCACTATATGTTACCCACGCGCGGCAGTCGGAATGGAGTATAAGGACGGCTGGCGCGGCGACCACGAGATAATCGAGTATGAGGGCTTGAACCAAACGACGAAGAAGTGGGGCAAAGTGCGCACATACGGCGGCAAGCTGGTGGAGAATATCGTACAGGCTACCGCGCGTGACATATTGGGCACGGTAATATTGCGCGCCCGGCACGAGGGACTTAACATCGTGTTCCACATACACGATGAAATCATAGCGGAAGCCGCGCCCGGCCAGACGCTTGCCGACGTTGAGGCTTTGTTCAGCAAACCGATTAGCTGGTGTAAGGACTTGCCGCTGAAAGGCGCAGGATATACGACACCGTATTACCTTAAAGACTGAAAAATTATGAAAATGACATTTGAAAGCTGGTGCGAAAAGAATTATTACAAATTGCGCGAGCGTTTATCCCTGCAAGGACTTTTTGACGAGGACGCCTATCAAGACGCTTATTTGTCGATATTAAGCAGGGTAAGAAAAGGTGAACAAATACTATGCTATGACAAGCATATTACTAACGCTTATCAGGCATACCGTAAGAAACATATCAGCGAGGGGTTTGTCTATGTCAGACCCGACGAACTTCTTTTTACTCTTTTGCCGGATAATGCCCCGTTGCCTTTTGAACCCGTTAAAGAGAAACCGAGTTTTGCATGGCTAATTTACGACATAAAGCAATTTGTAAGAAGAAACAACCCCACAATGGACGTAATCGTATGGGAGGCCAAAAACATACACCGTCAGTCGATAACGGACATATCAGGCTTTACCGGGCTGAAATACCGGGAAATCCGCGAAATAAACAACAACATTAACACACGTATTTGCAACAGGTTTGCAAATGCTTACAAAAAGAAAATGAGCGTATGAAATTGAAAATATATGAGCGTAGAAAGTCAGAAGTCCACGCCCAACCATCACTCGTTCAAATGATAAATGTCAATCGTAAAGGAGGCTATTTTTCTTTGAATGTCAAAGCGGTAGAACTTTTTGGTTTGAAGCCGGGCGTTTGTATTGTCGTTGCTAAGGATGAAGACAGCCGTAACGATTGGTATTTGACATTCGGCGAAAATTTGGAAATAGGAACGAAGCTCCGTCTTTTGCATCGCGGACGGAGGATAAACAGCATGAGGACGCAAAACAAAGAAGCCGTGAACGACATACTAAACTCGGTAAAAGCCGAGCAAAGTGCGACTTTCCTAATATCAAAATCGCCGAAATTGATAGACGGCAAAACGTGGTATAAGATTTTAACAGCAAAACCAATTAGAATAAAATAAATATTAAAGCTATGATTAAGAACGAAGCAAACGAGGTTATGCCAGCTAATTTGACAGCCTCACAGAGGTTTAAGTATGAGTTATTGAAATGGTGCGGCAAGGTTGATGAAGCAATAGCGTCATTCGACTTTGTAATGAATTACAAGGAAACCGACAAGCAACCAAGCGAGCAGTCCGACGGTATTTATTTCATATTGCACGGAGGCAAGAAAATACACGCAAAAGAAAATCCGGCAAAATTAGTCGTTGCCGATTGTATAGGTATCGGCATAAAATTGGGTAGTATGGGTTTAGTCGTTGCCACGGAAGACGAAGCCGACGGCGAGGAAATAACCCTAACGTCGGCGAAAGACACCACGACAAACGGCGTTTATTATCCGAAATACATTGACGCTCTTTCAGACCTGAACGGACAGCAAAACACGGAACATCTTAAAGAAATAGGACTTAACAGCCGTATTCACATTGAAGGCGGTTGGCACATTCCGAGTTTGGGCGAAATGTACTTTATACTTCTGAATTTGAAAGTCATAAATCAGGCTTTGGAGTACGCCGGTAAAAGTCTGCTTAAAGATGATTGGTATTGGACTTCGACAGAGGCCAGCGCGACGAACGCATGGAGCTTGAACCTCTTCAACGGCAACGCCAACGGCAACTTCACTAAGGCTTCACTTCAGAGATACGTTCGCGCAGTTTCAGCATTTATTTAATAGTTGTTAGTAGTTAATCTTTGGCACGGCGAAAGCCGTGCCCTTAAATCCAATCCGCTTATGAAAGTAGCTTTGTGCCGTACCTGCATAGCTTATAAGGCAGACCACGAAAACCCCGGCTTTGGCGTTTGCGCCGTTTCGGGTTGCAGCGTCAGCGAGTGCGGCGAGGGCTGTTTGGATTGGCGGTATTATAAAATTTGGAGGCCGTAGGGTTTATGGGCAAGCAGTTATATTTATTTGGTGAGGAAGTAAGCGAGGTTAAGCACAGAAGACGCGAAGACGTTATAAATGATTATGACGGCTTTGTCGAAAAGTTTAAGCCGAAGAAGACGACGGACGATTGTTATACGCCCGTGCCGGTTTATTCCGCTTTGGTAAAATATATCGATGAAAACGTGCAATGTCTGAATGGCTTTAATATCGTTCGGCCTTTTTATCCGGGCAAGGATTACAAGGCTTACGATTACAAGCAAAATGATATAGTCATTGACAACCCTCCGTTTTCTATCTTGTCAAAGATATTGGACTTTTACATTGCCCACGATATAAAGTTTTGGCTATTTGCCCCACACCTTACGCTGTTTCAGTATTCAGCGCGGATATGTACGCTCGTAATATGCAACACACAAATTACTTACGAGAACAACGCCAACGTGAACACAAGTTTTGTAACAAACTTATATCCGAAAGAACAGTTGGTTAACGTAAACGGCGAGCTTCACAGTATCATTGCCGAGGCCAACAGGCAAAGGCCGAAAAGGAATTTAAGTCGTTATAGATACCCCGAAAACGTGGTTACGTCAGCGGAGTTAGGCACGTATATAGCCGCATACGGCAAAAGTTTCATCATCAAGCGCGATGAAGCCGCGAGGATAAACAAACTTGATTGTCAGCAAGGCAACAAAACTATATTCGGCAGCGGCTTGCTTATATCCGATGAAGCGGCTAAGGCAAAGTTAGCGGTTGAGGCCGAAAAGGTTGTTGACAGTCGGCAAAAGGTCTTTGAACTCTCACCGCGCGAAAAGCAGATTATTGCAAATCTTAAATAAAATCAGACATGAAATTAAAAGTTTACATATCGTTGCCGATACAGGGCAAAGACATCGAAAGTCAAAAGAAATACGCTCAGGATATAGCATTGCGAATAGCAGTATGCGGTCATGAACCGGTAAATCCGTTTGACAACTTCTTACCTGACGACGCGCCGCGGACGGCGCACATGAAAGCGGACATTAGTATGTTGCTTGACTGCAATGCAATAATGATGTGTCACGGTTGGGAAAATTCAGACGGTTGCCGACTTGAAAAGAACGTGGCCGAACAATGCGGAATGTTGGTATTATTTGATAAAGCGATATAAATAAAATAAAATAAAGATATGGATAAAAAGATTATGAAAAAGACATACAAGATTAGCCTGCCGAAAGGCGCAAGTATCAGCACCATAGAAACAAATGAGAACAACGGCGTGCTTGAAGTGACCGTTGGTATTGAAAAGAAGTACGAGCCGAAAGACGGCGACATTGTGTCTTGTAAAGAGGTTATCGTTATCTACGCCGGAACGAATGAAAATGGAGGCATTATGACATACGCTGCACTTCACGGGCAACGTCTTCAAACGGTAGTCAGCGAAAGAGGTTGGGGTTATACATCCGATTACCGCCCGGCCAATGAAGCCGAGAAGCAACTCCTTTTCAACGCACTCGCAGAGCAGGGCAAGCGTTGGAACGCCGAAAAGAAATGTATTGAAGACTTGCCGAGGTGGAGGGCGGTTTGTAGTGGCCTGTATTACATAGTTGATACGGATTTTTTTATCCGTGAAATGAAGGAAAAAGGCGAAAGAACAGACTGCGCATTATATAATGCTGGCAACTACTTCCGCACCCGTGAGGCCGCCGAAAAGGTAGCCGGACAGATACGTGACATTTTCAAAAACTCAAAGGCTGAATGACAATGGAACGAATAATTGGAGAAATTTTTGACTATAAAGGCGTAAAGCTAAAAACGGTTAATGCCCCGTTTTGTTGGGATTGCTACTTTAAGAGATTTTTCCCTTGTTTAGGCAAACCACACACAAAGGTTACAGGGCATTGCGAGTATCTATTGCGTAATGATAATAAATCCGTTTCATTTGTAAGAGTAAATGAATAGAAAAATAATCAAGCAGACGGCGAGGGTATATTACAACCTTTTGCCGTTTATGCAAAAAACAGAAAAAGCCTTTGCAAAGTTCGAGGCGATATTTGGCAATGGCGCAGTATCGTATATAAATAATGTATGGCATGAGGCAAGCAAAGAGCAGCCAAACACAGGAAAGCCATATTTGGCGGTTGTGGAACTACCCGGCAAAAAGCCGATATATGCCATTTGGAAAGGCTACGCCAATCACCCTTTTTGGACTAAGTGGGCATATATCGAGGACTTAATTCCTGATGAGAAAGGAGGCGAATGATGAAAGCGTGCGATATAGAGCTAAACCTTGGCGATGTTTTTAACAAGGCAAGCAAGCTATTGGCAAGGAAAATCGAGTATTCGGTCGGTCTACTCCGAAAATCAGAAAAAATGGCCTTGCGGCTCGACCCCGAAAACGGATTTTATCTTGCTTTCAGTGGAGGTAAGGACAGCCAGTGCCTTTACTATATGGCAAAGCTGGCAGGTGTCCGCTTCAAAGCTCACATGAACCTGACAAGCGTTGACCCGCCCGAAGTTATCCGTTTCGTCAAACGTAATTATCCCGACGTGGAATTGATAAAGCCAAAGATGAGCATTTACGATATGGCGAAGAAGAAGCATTTAATGCCCACGCGCACATTACGCTGGTGCTGTGCCGAATTTAAGGAAACCAGCGGCGCCGGTAAAGTGACGCTTATCGGCATACGCAAGGAGGAAAGCGCACGGAGAGCTAAACGCGAGGAAGTATCAACATTTATTAAAAGCAAAATCACCAATGAAACTTTCGACCAATGGAGCAAGCATGAAGAACAAATGGTTACTTGCGTCGGCGGAAAGGACAAGATACTCGTTTCGCCTATCATTTATTGGACGGAGCGCGACGTGTGGGAGTTCTTAAACTCAAACAATATTCCGCATTGTGAGTTGTACGACCACGGATATACACGAATAGGCTGCATCTGCTGCCCGATGTCCCAACCACGCCAAAAGCGGAAAGAGATTGAACGCTGGCCGCACGTAAAGCGAAATTGGCTGAGAACAATTCAATGGCTAATTGACAATGGCTATATAGACCACAACTTTACCGATGCCGAGACCGGCTTTCGTTGGTGGATAAGCGGAAAGAACTACAAGAAGTTCTACGCCGATGAATTTCAGCAACTAAAGATTAATTTTGAAAAATATACAAGTGAACAATGAATAGAGTTTGGGTAGCGAGAGACAAGGACGGTGATTTGTATGTTTACGATAGAAAGCCTTTTAGGGAGTACGCCGGTGGTGGTTCTTATGAGACAGGACGCTGGATTACAGCAAAAGGCAATTCATATTCATACTATGCTTATAAATTAAATCCTGATTGGTTTCCCGAATTGACATGGGAAAATAGTCCGATAGAACTCGTACAGAAAGAAAACGAAAGATGATGGTTATTTTAATATCAATTTTAATAATTGCCTTTGACGCAATTTGCATTTTGCTTGTTAAAGGCGGCAACCGATTTAACGGTGACAACAGAGAGGAGGAGATATGGGACGATATAATAGAACGCAACAGCCGTTAAAGACTTGCGACCAAATTTATAAATGGCTACAAGACAACAAGGTTTACGACCTATTTAAGGGCTATTTGGAGCGTGACGGCAAAAGCATAAGTATTTATACAAAAAGGTTTAACGGGCCGGATTACATAATCCTTGCGTTTCTATGGAGCAGTACCCGGCAAGGAAACAAGTTTTGGTATAAAGTCAGTGAGAAGTTTCAAAAATGGTACGGAAAGGAGGACAAGAAATGACATTTGATTTTGATATGTGCGACGGTTACGGATGCAAGCTAAGGCAAACGTGTAAAAGATACCGTGGCTATATAAAGGCCGATAAGTTGGGGCATTACCCGATTTACCTTATAGTTCATAACGATAATGACAAATCGAAATGTCGGCTTTACTTGCCGATGTGATTATAACGGAGGGACGGTGGAAGTCATAAAGCACATACTTTCATTTTTGCCCTTTGCCGTAGAAAATGCAAATTACAATGAGCGATAACAGATTTAATTTTGAGTATGGCGTTACGCGCGAGCAAGCCTGTATAATGTGTCATTTAAGCAGCGAGTGCGACGGCTGTTGCCTGAAATGCAAAGCGGAGGGCAAGAATGGCACTTGCTATGGGCAGTCTTGCTCGCAGCCGGGCCGCGACCACATGGGGCAAAGGTGGGAAACGTGGATTTACATTGTTGCTACGATGTTGCCGAAATTACGGCGGTTTGTTCCGCGCAAGTATTGGAAATACCTTAAAAGAATAAGACAAAATGAAAGAAATAACATATCTAAACCACAGCGGCAGTGTATCTAAGCTATGTCCGTTTGGCGAAAAAGTGAAACTATATAACAGTCTGACAAGTACCAAACCGTGCGGCGAGCGTGTGCGGACTGTAGGCTCGTCCGATTGTACGACGTGCCCCTATTATGGGGGCTTTGGCAGAGTTATAGGCAAATGGGTAACAAGCTATATCGAAACAAGACTTTGCAAGCACCCGGCAAATTCTGAAAATAGGATATAAATATTAAACCGGTAAGACAAAATGAAAGAGATAAAATTCAAGTCGGAAATAAGCGGCACGATGACCGCCGATGAATTACGTAGGCTTTACGGCGCGTTGGACTTGACCGACAAGCCGTTTGACTTACACGTAAGCAAGGTTAAGGAAAGCAGAGGGCATTGGTTGGCGGTGTTGCGTTACAACGGCCCTGACTTGCATTTTGACGATGTATGGATTTTCGCTAAAAACGGTGAATTATGATACCATTAAAAAACGACTTCACAATAGACATTGCCACGGCTCACAGCCGGTTGTCTAAGAAGTGGAAAAACAAGCGTATCAAGTGGAGCGAGCTTGCCTTGAAATGCAGCGAAACAAGGCGGACGGGCGAAACTTACGCCGAATATCTACGTATGACACGCGACGAGCAGTCGGGCGTTAAGGACGTTGGCGGTTTTGTCGGCGGCTACCTAAGCGGTGGTGTGCGTAAGACCGCCAACGTGATGTGGCGCAGTGTCGCCACACTTGATATTGATTACGGCACACCCGACGTGTGGGATGACTTTACAATGCAATTCAACTTCGCCGCCTTGCTTTACAGCACGCACAAACACAGCAACGAAAAGCCACGATTGCGCCTCGTATTCCCTTTCAACCGTCAGGTGAAGCCGACGGAGTATGAGCCGCTTTGCAGGAAGATAGCCGAGGCGTTGGGCATTGATTTGTTTGACGTGACGACGTACCAACTGCCCCGGCTTTTCTATTGGCCGAGTACGAGCAAGGACGGCGATTTCGTCTTTGAAATACAGGACGGCCCGGCGTGCGACGTTGACGCGATATTGGGCGAGTATGTCAATTACAAGGACGTTTCGGCGTGGCCGTTGTCAAGCAGGGAAAACGAGATTATCACCCATGCCATGAAAAAGGCCGGCGACCCTTTGGAGAAACCGGGGCTGATAGGCGCGTTTTGCAGGGCTTACACAATCGAGGACGCTATCGAGAAGTTTTTACCTGATGTCTACGACAAGACCGGCACGGAGGGGCGATATACTTACAAGCTGGGCAGCGTGGCCGCCGGGCTGGTGTGCTACGAGCATAAATTCGCTTACAGCAACCACGAAACCGACCCCGTGAGTAAGCAGCTTTGCAACGCCTTTGACCTTTGCCGAGTCCACCTTTTCGGAGTACACGACGAGGGCAGCAGGATAACCGACGTTACGCGCTTGCCGTCTTACCTGAAAATGCAGGACTTTGCGGCGAAAGACAGAAACGTAAGGGTATTGCTTACAAGAGAGAGGCAGGCGAACGCCAAAGGCGACTTTGCCGACGTTGATTTGAGAGATGAAGACAAGCAAGCGGACGGGCCGACAAACAACGATTGGATGGCCGAATTGGACTATGACCGCAAGGGCGTTATCAAGTCAACGGCAAAGAACATCATTTGCATTTTGGAAAACGACCCTATGCTGGCCGGGCATTTATGGCATGATTTGTTCAGCGGTTTTGACTTGGTGAAGAACGGCTTGCCGTGGGACAGGAAAGCCGCGCAATGGGGAAACCGTGACGATGCGAACTTACGGATTTACTTGGAAGAAAATTACGGCGTGTCAGGCAAAGACAAGATTAAGGACGCGACGGCGGCGGTGCTTACCCGGCACAAGTTCCACCCTATACGTGAATATCTTAACGGCTTGCTGTGGGACGGCGTGGAAAGGTTAGACCGGCTTATCATTGATTATATAGGAGCGGAAGACACGCCGCTTAACCGGGCCATGACACGTAAGCATTTCACGGCGGCGGTTGCCCGTGTCATGTCGCCCGGTTGCAAGTACGACTATTGCCTTATCGTCGCCGGGGCTGAGGGCATTGGTAAAAGTACGTTGTTTAGTGTGCTGGGTGGTAGTTGGTTTTCCGATAGTGTCGTGACAATGGAGGGCACAAAGGGAATGGAACAGATGCGCAACGGTTGGGTTATCGAATTGCCGGAGCTTACGAGTATAAAAAGAAGTGACGTGGAAAGCGTTAAGGCGTTCATCAGCCGTCAGGATGATATTTACCGTCAGGCTTACGGCACGGTTGTAGAAAAACATCCGAGGCAGTGCGTATTTTGCGGCACGACCAACGAGCGTTATTTTCTCAAAGGTGACACCGGCAACCGTAGGTTTTGGGTTATAGCCGTCAATGCCGATTTGAGGAAATACGGTAATTACCGTGAGGCTCTTATTGAAGACCGCGACCAAATATGGGCTGAAGCCGTGGAAAGGTGGAAAGAGGGCGAACCGCTTTACTTGTCGCCTGAAATGGAGGCAGAGGCAAAGCAGAGGCAAGCGGAATATAACGACGACAACGACGACCCGTTAAAGAGCATGGTGCAGTCATTCTTAGACATGAAGCTGCCTCCCGATTGGGCGACATGGGATTTGAACCGACGGCGTGCGTATATCAAGAACCCCGACCCACTCGACGAGGAAGCCACAGACGAACGCGACAAAGTTTGCGCCGCCGAGTTTATTTGCGAAATGTTGGGGCGTGATATGGCAGATAAGGAATATAAGTATTTGGCAAGAAAGGTGTGTAAGATAATTGACGGATTGGATGGTTGGGAGCGTGTGAGTATAACATACCACGCTACCCGATTATACGGTAAGCAAAAAGGGTTTAAGAGGAAAATCGACGATGAAGAAGATGAGATTTAAGGGAAACCAAAGCTATGAAACCGAATTTATCTTTTTTCGTTTGGTGGGCTAACGGATGTTACAAAATGTATAATATATTAACATTGTTAAAAGTTATGACACTTTTTTACATTCATTGAGACACCGGACTAAAAAGAGGAATTTCGGTTGCGGTTTTTGGTTGCTATTTAAGTTGTTGATTATCAAATATTTAACTATATTGCAACTAATGAAACCAAATATCCTTATAATGAGAGGTAAAAAATAGGATATAAATATATAAGTATAATATGTATATATATAGGAAAACGCTTAGTTTCAGTTGCAAGAAAAAAAAAGAATTACGGGAAATGAAGAAAAAGGATTTTATCGAAGCTACAAAATATTTGCCTGATGATGCGGAGATAGAGGTGTTCATCCATGCGTCACAGATATTGAGAAGAAAGCCGTTTAAGGTGAGGGTCGGACATGAGCCGTTGAAGCCTAATTACATTGTCATTGAAGTTTATAAGTCGGCGAGGCATGAAAAGAAGTATTGAAAACATATTGCATCATTCCGAGGTATCGGAAAAGGCTATTGAGAAATATCTTGTTGAAAAAGTAAAGGCCATTGGCGGCGTGTGCTTAAAGTATTCAAACCCGAACATGGACGGCTATCCTGACAGGCTTGTAGTATTACCCGGTGGGCTTATACGCTGGGTGGAGTTGAAAAGCAAAAACAAAAAGCCTACGAGATTGCAGATGTTGAGGCATAAGCAGCTTGCCGACATGGGGCACGATGTTCATGTGATTGACAGCAAAAAAGAGGTGGATTGTTTGATTAGTATTTGGGAGGAATTAAAATGATATTCAGACCATACGATTACCAAAAGGCGGCAATAAAATGGGGGTTGGAGCATCCGCGATGTGGTTTGTTTCTTGATATGGGTTTAGGAAAAAGTGTTATCACGTTGACTATTATCCAGCAGCTTATAGACGATTGCGAGATAGACCGTACATTGGTTGTTGCACCTAAGAAAGTAGCCGAAACGACATGGACGGTAGAGGCCGAGAAATGGGAGCATTTGAAAGGCTTACGTGTCGTTAAGGTCACGGGCACGGAAAAACAGCGTAATTTGGCTTTAGCGTCTAAGGCTGATGTTTACGTTATCGGTCGCGATAGTTTTGTTTGGCTTGTCGGCAAGTATGGTGGCAACTTACCGTTCGACGTGCTTGTCATTGACGAGCTGACAAGTTTCAAAAGTTCAAAGAGCAACAGATTTAAGGCGATGCGAATGGCTACGCCAACGGTGCAAAGAGTTATAGGGCTGACCGGCACACCGGCTCCAAACGGACTTATTGACCTTTGGGCGCAAATGTATTGTATCGACATGGGCGAGAGGCTTGGCCGGTCTGTGACAAAGTATCGGGAAACATACTTCGAGACGCACAAATGGAATAACATCGTAGTCAGGTGTGACGTGAAAAAAGGATGTGACACGATTATACGTAACAGGATAGCGGATATTTGTTTGTCGATGCAAGCAAAGGACTATTTGCAGTTGCCCGACTTGCTGACACACACGGTTAAGATAGGATTATCGCCGTCAACAATGGCGGCTTATACGAAGTTTGAAAAAGACAAAGTGCTGGAGTTTGTAGAGGAACACACCGGCGAAGCTGCAAACATTTTGGCGAACAGCGCGGCAGGACTTATGAATAAGTTAAGCCAATTTGCCAACGGCGCGATATACGACGAGGAGAGGAATGTTCACCAGATACACGATGAAAAGTTAGACAAGTTGGCCGAGATTGTCGAAGCCGCCAACGGTAACAGCGTTTTAGTATTCTACCAATTCAAGCACGACGTTTCGCGTATCATTAAAAAGTTGAAAGGCTACGTGGTTAAGGCATACGAGGGTGAAGCGGAGTTTAAGGAATGGAACGCCGGAAAGATAGACGTGTTATTGGCACATCCGGCGAGTACGGCGTTCGGTCTGAATATGCAACAGGGCGGCCATTACATTGTGTGGTTTGGCGTTGGTTGGAACTTGGAGTTATATCAACAGGCTAATGCCCGGTTGCACCGTCAAGGGCAAAAGTACCCCGTTCAGGTTTACAAGTTGATATGCGCAAACACTGTTGATGAAAGGGCGGACGCGGCACTTGGAAACAAAAAGGGCGTTCAGCAAAGTTTGTTGGATAGCCTCAACTTTCTTGTTAAGAAACATAAAGCGAGTATTGTAATAGAAAACGAATAAATCATGGCAAAGGATAAGGATTATATAAAGATGATACACACCGAGCGTTGGTTGAAATTGCGCCGGGCGAAGTTGACGGCAACGCCATTGTGCGAGCGTTGCAGCGAAGAAGGTCGCACGTCGGCGGCGACGGAGGTGCATCATGTCAAGCCGGTAGAGGACGGTTTGACGTTTAGGGAAAAGGAAAGACTTATGTTTGATTACCATAACTTGCGTGCCTTGTGTCACGATTGCCACGTAAGGACACACGTCGAAATGGGCAGGAGTGGCAAGAAACAAGCAAGGAAAAGGGCTAAAGAACATTTGCAAAGATTTATCGACAAATTTATGAAGTAAGCACGGGGGGTATGGTTTTTTAAGAGGGGGTATGGTGTCGTTAAACCTCGCCAAAACCTTTTTCCATGCGCGAGGCATTTTCAAAGTTCGTGGGGGATTGTCGTAAACAGCCCCCCACCGACAGGCGACAAAAACAAACACATAAAAAAGCAGGATATGGGAAGTAACGATTTTTCGGATTTTGGAGATTTTGGCAGCTTTGGAGATTTTGTCGGTTTCGGCGAAAGCGAATTGACTGAAGACCACCCGGCGGCGGATGATGAAATTGTCGAAAATGCAGCCGTCGCGAAGCGTGCGCACAGGCGAACGAAATTATGCACCGAATTATCACAACGGTATGAATACCGGCGTGCGTTCAGCGAGGTTAGGATGTTGGAAGCCATGAAGTATGTCAAGCTAAGGCAAGGGCATACGTACAACTTCATCACCGCCGGGGATGTTGACAGCCTGACTTATCTTAAAGTCGTGCTTAACCAGCATGATTTAGATTTTGTCTTATTGTCTACATGGTGTATGTCAGCAGAGGATATTCTGCAAATCCAGCAATGGCATGAAGCCGGACGAATAAAGCGTTTTGATATGTATTTAGGCGAGATATTTCCGGGCAGTTACCGTGTAGAATGGCAAATGGTTAAGAGCTTTTACCAATCACACCCCGAAGCCGGGCGCGTGGCAGTATTCAAGAACCACAGCAAAATTTACGCCGGATGCAATGAAGCCGAAAATTTTTATTTCGGTATTCAGACAAGCGCAAACATAAACACGAACCCACGAACAGAGCAAGGAAGTATAACCGTTGACAAGGGCATTTATGATTTTTATAAAGACTACTTCGACGGGATAAAATCATTTGAAAAGTAGCGGATTATGGAAGATAGGAAGCAGCGATTTATAGAGAATTTGAAAGCGACGTCAGGCATTATTTGTTTGGCGTGTACCAACACGGGCATAAACCGAAGCACTTATTACCGTTGGAAAGAAGCCGACGCGGAATTTAGGGAGCAAGTGGAGGAAGTCATGGAGGCGCAGGTCGATTTTGTGGAAAGTAAATTGTTGTCGGCCATTAAGGGCGGCGACACGACGGCGATAATCTTTTACCTCAAAACAAAAGGCCGCAACCGTGGTTACAGTGAGAAGATACCACCCGTGCCGCCAAAGGTTGAGGCAAAGCCCGATGTGTCTTTACAGACATTGCCCGGCCCGGAGCATGACGGCACTAAGATTACGATGGCAAAGCGCATAAGGAACAAAAAGAACTACATCGTAAAAATACTGAAAAAGCAAGGCAAGTACACCGCCGAACTTTCAATGCAAGTTGACATTGCCGCACAGTTGCTTGTGCGCACGCAAATATTGGCCGATGAAATTTTTGACGATAATCACAAAGTCGTTAATGTCGAGATTTCGCGCGAGGGTAACGAGCGTGAAAGTATCAGCCCGAAAGAAAAGTTGTATATGGAATTTTTGCAGCAAAGCCAAAGCGCGTTAAAGGCTTTGGGCATGAATACCGACGCGAAAGAGCGTAAGACCGATAATGATAGTTTTAGTGACTTCATGCAGGAATTTAAGGAGGAGAGCGAATGACCGAGGAGGAAAAAAGCAAGTTGCGGCAGCTCAAGGCCGATGTCGCCGCCGGGCTGCAAAGGCAGAGGCATTTTTACGAAAAGAAATACCGCTATGCGCTTGCCGACACTGACGGGCGCATTGGCGGTTATGTGTTTTCGGTTATAGACAACCCGGAGGCGCACAACCTTTACGAGCTTTTGAAAGTATGGCGTTTTTTCCGTATGCTCGACCGTTGGCGTTGGAACGCCCGGCGTGTAAAGAAGTTTGTCAAGTTTTACGAGATGTTGCGCTTCAGCGGCACGTCCGGGCGTAGGCGTTACAAGTTGACGCCGGTGCAATGCTTCCAATTCGCCAACATATTCGGTTTGGCGCGGCTCGACGGTCGGCGGCTCATCCGCACGGCGTACATCTTTGTGCCCCGTAAGTTCAGCAAGACCACCTCGGCGGCGGCGTTGGCCGTGTATGATTTGCTTTTCGGCGACAACAACGCCGAGGCGTACGTCGGTGCGAACTCTTACGACCAAGCGAAGAAATGTTTTAATGAAGTTCGCAGTATCATGTTTGACCTCGACCCGGCGCAACGCCAC
>ULKP01000706.1_pt1 | contig 15031 bp, 10 predicted proteins | sample 1951191 | NCBI WGS metagenome assembly ULKP01 (sample SAMEA4835504, study PRJEB28245) | human gut metagenome | biome: gut microbiome; material: fecal sample | place: Denmark | collected 2008
ACCACCGCAAGATTGGCAAGGAGATGGAACTATTCATGTTCTCCGAGCGTGTCGGCAAAGGACTCCCCATTTGGTTGCCAGCCGGAACAGAGTTACGCCTTCGCCTTCAGGACATGTTGCGCCGCATACAGAAACGTTACGGATACAAAGAGGTCATCACTCCGCACATCGGCAGCAAGAACCTTTACGTAACTTCAGGTCACTATGCACATTACGGTAATGACTCCTTCCAGCCCATCCACACTCCAGAAGAGGACGAGGAGTATATGCTGAAGCCAATGAACTGTCCGCACCACTGCGAGGTATTTGCATGGAAACCTCGCTCATACCGCGACCTTCCGTTGCGCATCGCAGAGTTCGGAACGGTCTACCGCTACGAGAAGAGCGGCGAGTTGCACGGTCTTACACGTGTCCGCTCGTTCACACAAGACGACGCCCACATCTTCTGCCGTCCAGACCAGGTGAAAGCCGAGTTCCTTAATGTGATGGACATAATACATACAGTGTTCTCAATCTTCGACTTTAAAGACTTCGAGGCGCAGATTTCACTCCGCGACCCGAACGATCGCGAGAAGTACATCGGCTCTGACGAAGTTTGGGCGGAGTCCGAGCAGGCCATCATCGACGCATGCAAGGAAAAAGGCCTGAACGCCAAGATTGAATATGGCGAGGCCGCATTCTACGGCCCCAAACTCGACTTCATGGTGAAAGACGCCATCGGACGCCGCTGGCAGCTGGGCACAATACAGGTGGATTACAACTTGCCGGAGCGTTTCAAGTTGGAATATACGGCAGAAGACAACACCAAGAAGACCCCTGTTATGATTCACCGCGCACCTTTCGGTTCGTTGGAACGTTTCACGGCAGTGCTTATCGAGCATACTTCAGGCCATTTCCCACTGTGGCTTACGCCTGACCAGGTTGCCATACTGCCAATAAGCGAGAAATACAACGATTATGCAAGGCAGCTTGCCAAGTATTTTGACACCGTAGGAGTACGCGCAATCATTGACGACCGCAACGAGAAAATAGGCCGCAAAATACGCGACAACGAGATTAAGCGCATACCTTATATGGTAGTTGTAGGCGAAAAAGAGCAGGCCGACGGGTCTGTCGCCGTAAGGAAACAAGGCCAAGGCGACCAAGGTTCCATGAGCAAAGAAGACTTTGCAAAGAAAGTAAACGACGAAGTGGCCGAGCAACTTAAGGCCATAGACTGATAAATAATCATATAAAAAAATCTCCCAACAGCAATTGCTGTTGGGAGATTTTTATGTTTTATCGATTTTTTCCAGCAATTTGTCGATATGATATTAGAAAATATCTTTAATTGAAAAACGGCAGCAAACCGTCCGCCTGCATTTCTGAAACAGTTAAATGGGTTGCTGTCCAATGCAAAGGATTTACACGAAGTTAAAAAGCAACGATTGCACCGGTCTCACCTCGTAGACCTGAAACTTTCCATATTCACATACCTACGCTTCATAAAACGACGGTATATGTTGGCAATCCAAAAGCTGTGTGTAGAAATGAAAGCAATGCCGAAAAACAGCAGTACAAGATAAGCCGTACTTTCACTACACAAAGTCCTTAACGAGGATATTACGACAACGGGCAGGAACATGGCCACAATAAGGGCTACAATCTGAAAATAATTGTTTTCAACGTTACCCTTGCTTATAAACTTGGTATTAAGCGGCATAGTTTGCCTGTTGTACACAGCCATCTGCATGAAAAGGCAATACACCGGGCCTGCCGTAAAGCACATCATGGAGAACAACGCCAGCAAGCTGTGCTTGCCTGTAAACACGGTGGGAAGCATCAGCAAGAAAGGTAGCACGAGCATCGAACCGTAAAAGAAATATTTAGCCCGTAGCAATTGCATTATGTTCTCTTTGTGTACGGCCAAGAAATCGATATAATTGCCCTCGGCACACATTATTTTCATAAGGGTGTTGGCTCCATAAAGCATGAACACGTAAGCCACCCAGAATATCTTGGAAAAATCGTCCTGATAAAGATCCGTAAAGGAAACGATAAGGCTGAGAAAAATCGTGAACAGTGTGCTGAACACAAACGACTTGCGCATGTTTTTATTACGGATAAGGCTTTTAATCTCCAGTTTCAGATATTCGCCGGTCTGGCCGAACCTGTCGAACATACGGAATTCAGACACATGTTTCATCTTGGGTGCCTCGACATTGGCATTCTCCAAATAAGTAAAATGATACTGCATCCGCTTGTTCGCCTCAATAAAGGCAAACAAGACAAGCAACAAGCCTATATAATGCAACGGATGCCAAAAAGCAAAGCCTCGCCCCAGCGACGAATATATGTCAAACAAAGTGTCTATGCTGTCGAGATAAAGCGGAGAGAACACCGCAGCATACACGACAATGGGCAACACCCACCATTTCAGGCTCTGGTTTATCAATGTCCTGACGAGCATGTACCATTGACTGTTGATGGTTACAAGCAACTGGAACGACACTATTATACCTATCGACGCAAAAAAGCCGTCACTGAACATCGTTGTCATCAAGACATATGGAATTGTGACAGATGTCCAAATAAGATTGTTCGGAGAGACTGCACTTGACAGCACAAACATCTCTACGCACGTGTATTTAGAGATGGGAAGCAGCGAATAAGGTTTTATCAGTTGCACCGGTGTCTGCTGACTTATGAACCGGAACAAGAAATCGACTGCAAGAAAAAACGGCAAAAGCCCGAAAAGGAACTCATACGGTGTCTGCGAACTTGACGTATTGGCGATAAGCGACAGCATGATGGCTATGAAAACAAGATATAACACGACAAAAGAGCCGCCAATATACAACAGGACTTTGGCTACTTTGTTTTGCTCGTATGCCACGCTCCTTTTCTCTGCCAGTTTAAGATGACGGCGAAGCGCCCGGAACAAATGCAGTTTATTCATTTATGTTTTGTTTGATTTTGCTAGTGTGTCCAATGATTACGACACAACAAACTACCGCTATAGAACGATACATTTACCGCAAATCGACTATCTCTGCGTTTGGATAATCTTTTGAGTTGAACCTGAATGTCGCATCACTAAGCGGCTTCGACTTGAAATTTGACACAGTGATGGTTGTCCAGCCGTTGCTTTGCCGCATTTTTATAACCTTCGGCTGATAATTCTTGCCTATCGTTATATACATTTCCTTGATAGAACGTTTCTGATCGGTGGCATAAAGATGTACCTGCCATCCTCCCGACACGTTTTTCAGCCCAAGCTTGAAACCGCTTTTATATATGTTGATGAACTTGTAAGGATTCATCGATTGCTGTTGCGCCTCTGTCGGAGTGCTGATATTAACCTCCTGGCTGCTTTTCATGTACGTCCACTGCGTCTTACCGTCATACCAGACAATGGCCTGTGGCGTGCGCGCGTTGAACTTATTACCTTTCACGGCTATCGTTCCCGATGAGTTTCCATATTTTCCACTTATACTGAAACTTGCACTTGCGCCATTCTTGTTTCCGACAACAGCAGCTGTCTTGTCAAGTATCTTGCGCGCCTGTGCCGAGTTCTGGGAATATACGCTCAAGACAACGAACAATGCCAATAGGGCGAACAACAATCTTTTCATCTTACTTGCATTTACAGAAAGTTCTATTTTTATAAAATGTAAACCTTTATTGTTCCTTAAGCAGAACATCATTACTTTTTCAATTGTGACAATAGCGATTCAAGGCTGTTCTCATCCTGTATCAGCACTTCACGAGGTTTCCCTCCTTGAGCCGCCCCGACAATCCCGGCCTTTTCCATCTGGTCCATCAAGCGCCCTGCCCTATTATAACCTATCGAGAAACGGCGCTGTATCATGCTGGTAGAACCTTGCTGGTTTATGACTATCACACGGGCGGCCTCCTCAAACAACGGGTCAATATTATTAACCTCAAGTCCGCCGCTGCCAGACTCACCGCCTTCATCAGAAGCCGGTTCAGGCAATTCCATCGGTTCAAGCGGTCCGGGCTGCTCTGCCACATATTGGTTGATGCGTTCTATCTCCGGAGTATCAATGAAAGCACACTGCACCCTGACAGGTTCATTGCCGTTAAGGAACAGCAAGTCTCCACGCCCTATCAGCTGGTTGGCTCCCGGACGGTCAAGGATAGTGCGCGAATCTATCATCTGGCTGACCCTGAACGCCATACGACCGGGGAAATTGGCCTTGATGTTTCCTGTTATGATGGATGTCGTAGGTCTTTGGGTCGCTATAACCATATGTATTCCGACTGCACGTGCCAACTGGGCGATGCGCGCTATCGGCAGCTCTATCTCCTTTCCGGCAGTCATTATAAGGTCGCCGAACTCGTCGATTACCACCACGACATAAGGCATATATTCATGGCCGTCAGTCAGTTTCAGTTGGTGGTTTACATATTTTTTGTTATATTCCTTTATATTTCTTGCCCCTGCAAGTTTCAACATATCATACCTTGTGTCCATCAACTTGCATAGGCTGTTCAATGTACGGATAACCTTTTTAACGTCGGTTATTATTGGTTCCTCGTTGTCATCCGGCACTTTGGCCATAAAATGTTTGGCTATCGGCGCATAGACACTGAACTCAACTTTCTTCGGGTCAATCAATACGAACTTCAGTTCGTTGGGATGCTTCTTGTACAGCAATGATGTTATAATGGCGTTCAGACCGACAGACTTACCCTGCCCTGTAGCTCCAGCCACAAGCAAATGTGGCAGTTTAGCCAAGTCTACCATAAAAATCTCATTGGTAATTGTTTTGCCTATAGCTATTGGCAAATCCATTGTTGTTTCCTGGAAACGCTTTGAATTGAGTATGCTTTCCATCGAAACAATATTTTGCTTCTTGTTCGGAACTTCTATTCCGATAGTTCCTTTACCGGGAATTGGCGCAATGATACGTATGCCTAAGGCTGCAAGGCTTAAAGCTATGTCATCTTCCAGATTTCTGATTTTTGAAATCTTGACACCTTCGGCAGGAGTTATTTCATACAGAGTTATGGTTGGTCCTACCGTAGCCATTATAGTCTTGATTTGCACGCCAAAACTGTTCAGGACATCGACTATTCTGTTTTTATTAGCCGTCTGCTCCTTCATGTCAATATAAGGCTTGCCATCATTATCGTATTTTTTCAGCAAATCAAGAGTCGGATACTTATACTTTGTCCACGGTTCACGAGGGTCTATCGGTACAGACAAGTCTTTCACTCCCGACACGTCATGAGAATCAGCCTTTGCTTCACCACCGGGTTTATTGATGATTATGTCCTGTTCATTCCCCACTTTTTCTTTTTCGGAAGGTTCTTTGACATCTGGCTTATCCCCTGTTGTATCTTCATCATCAAAAACGACAGTTTGTGTTTCCGGGTCATCGAATGTTGTCGGGTCTTCCAATGTCTGCACACCATGACCTTCTTCAATGCCGTTACCAGATACATTTGTTACACCGAAAGTCACCTTTCTTGTCAACGCGCCTATCGGATTTAAGACTTTCCTTACAACATTTATGGTTTCCTTGCTCAGATATGTAAGGAAAGCTATCGCCGTAAAAAGCAGCACCGCCATCAATCCGTACACGCCAATAACATTCTCGAGCCATTGGCTACAATACAATCCGTGGTCTCCACCCGGATTATAGATATTGCTTTCCATTATCGGTGTCAAAATCTTGGCCGACATAATGGAAAACCATATCATCACAATCATCAGGCAAATAAACCATTTCAATAGATTTATCTTATACGCCTTGACAAGCCTCAATCCGGCCATTCCTATGAATACAGGTACAATAAAGGCGGACAGCCCGAAGCATCTTGATATGAAAAAATAAGAGACAAATGCCCCCAAAGAGCCACAACTGTTCTTAAATTCCCTGTTCTTGTTTAGTACTTCCTGTGATGTATGGTCTAATATTAAACTTTGGTCATACTGTCCTGTAGAAAAATATGATATGAATGCTATTATCATATAAATCGACAGCAATATAAGGATGAGGCCTAAAATGGAATTCAGAATATCGTTTTGGAATATAATCTTCAACCCGACAATTTCGCTGAAAGATTTATTTAAACGTGTATTTTTTTTCTTGCCCATTAGCGTATTTGATGTTTTATCTGCAAAAGTAATCGAAAAAAGTCATAACTGACCACAAAACTCGCCTTTTTTTTATATTTTTGCACGCCCCCAAAAGCCGCACAGGCACAATTTCGGTTTGCACATTATGGAGAAAATTATTTATAATAGATTTGACAAACATGATATACAAGGACTGCCAAGAGCTGTTTTCGATGGCAGGATAATAGTAATCAACACATCCGCCGAAGCCGAGAAAGCCGTCAGTTATTTGCTTTCCCAAAACATTCTCGGCATTGATACCGAAACAAGGCCGTCATTCAAAAAAGGCAGAACCCACGAGGTGGCCCTTTTACAGGTGTCGACACATGACACATGCTTCCTTTTCAGACTCAACCTTACAGGGCTGACACCTGCCATAATACGGTTGTTAGAAGACGAGACCGTCACAAAAGTAGGGCTATCGCTGCACGATGACATCAACTCACTTCACAAGCGCGCCGACTTTGTTCCCGGCAAATTCATTGATTTGCAAAAACATGTTGGCGAACTTGGAGTTGAAGACCTAAGCCTGCAAAAGCTCTACGCAAACTTTTTCCGGCAGAAAATAAGCAAGTCTGTACGGCTGAGCAACTGGGAAAACGACGTGCTTAGCGACAGCCAGAAACTGTATGCCGCCACTGACGCATGGGCCTGCATAAACATTTACGAGGAACTTATGCGACTTGAAAAAACAGGAGATTACCAACTTGTAAAAATCGAAGAACATGGAAATTGACACAACATACAAAAACATATACTTGAAAAAAGGCAAGGAAGACAGTCTTAAACGTTTTCACCCTTGGATTTTTTCCGGTGCCATAAGCCGTTTGGACGAAGGGATAAACGAAGGTGACACTGTACGCATCCTAACAGCTGAAGGAGGTTTTGCCGGGCTGGGACATTTCCAGATAGGAAGCATCGCCGTTCGTATACTATCCTTTGAAGACATCAAGATTGACGGACATTTCTGGCGCAAACGGCTTTTGTCCGCATTGCAGATGCGCCAAGCATTAGGCATAGCCGACAACCCGGAAAACAACACGTTCCGACTGGTACACGGAGAAGGCGACAACCTCCCCGGCTTAGTTGTTGACTGTTATGGGAAAACAGCCGTTATGCAAGCCCACAGTGTAGGCATGCACGTCTGCCGGCATGAAATTGCAAACGCCATTGCAGACGTGATGGGCGATAGAATAGAAAACATTTATTATAAGAGCGAGACAACTTTGCCATACAAGGCCGGATTAGAGCAGGAAAACGGCTTCATCTATGGAGGCTGCGACGACAACATTGCCGTAGAAAACGGGCTGAAATTCCATGTCGATTGGCTTAAAGGACAAAAGACAGGCTTCTTCGTAGACCAGCGTGAAAACCGCCTCTTGCTTGAACGCTACTCCCGTAACAAATGCGTTCTCAACATGTTCTGCTATACCGGGGGGTTCTCTTTCTATGCCATGCGCGGCGGTGCCAAGCTCGTACATTCAGTAGACAGCAGTGCAAAGGCCATTGAACTGACACAGGCCAACGTAGCCCTTAACTTCCCGGAAGACAACCGTCACGAGGCATTTTGCGAAGACGCATTCAAATATCTTGATGCAGCCGACGGGAAATACGACCTTATCATATTAGACCCCCCGGCTTTCGCCAAGCACCGCGCCGCCCTGCATAACGCGCTGAAAGGATACACCCGCCTGAACATGAAAGCCTTGGAACGTATCCAAAGTGGCGGAATACTGTTCACGTTCAGCTGCAGCCAGGTTGTGACGAAAGACAATTTCCGCAATGCCGTATTCACTGCGGCAGCACTGGCAAAGAGAAACGTCAGGATATTGCATCAGCTCCACCAGCCTGCAGACCATCCCATAAACATATATCATCCTGAAGGAGAATACCTTAAAGGTTTGGTGTTATATGTTGAATAAGCTGTTTTTACAAAAGGTTTCCAAGTTCATCTCGTTGCATAAGCTTATGCAACGAGATAAGAAATATCTTGTAGCACTGTCTGGCGGAGCTGACAGCATAACTTTGGCACTGGCACTTAAAGAACTCGGATACACTATAGAGGCGGCCCACTGCAACTTCCATCTGCGCGGTGATGAATCAAACCGCGATGAAAAGTTTTGCAAAAAATTCTGCAATGACAACGGCATTGCACTTCACATTACACATTTTGACACCAAAGGTTTTGCACTACTGCGGAAGATTAGCATAGAAATGGCCGCGCGGCATTTGCGTTACGCATACTTCAAACAACTGGCAAACGACATAAATGCGTCAGCCATATGTGTGGCTCATCACCAAGACGACTCAGTAGAGACTGTACTGCTCAACCTTATCCGGGGCACAGGTCTGCACGGTCTTACCGGAATAAAGCCCAAAAACGGCAACATTGTACGGCCGCTGTTATGCGTAACCAGGCACGAGATTGAGACTGCACTAACCGAAGCCGGACAGGAATACGTAACTGACAGCACCAATCTCATAGACGATGTTGTCAGAAACAAGATACGCCTTGACATCCTGCCGCTGATGAAAGAAATCAATCCTTCCGTAAGCCACAGCATCGCAGGCACGGCTGAACGCGTGGCCGAAGCAGCCACTGCACTTGACACTATTGCTGAAAACACCGCCCAGACAGCCCTGACCCGAAATGGAGGCTCTACACGCATCAGCATACAGGCAATTGTCCAAGAACCGGCATCAGGCTACATCCTGTTCAGGTTGCTGAAGGATTATGATTTCACACCAGCGCAAATCGAGCAAATTCGCTCGTCTATGACATCTGAACCCGGACGCATTTATTTTTCTCAAACCCACAAGTTGCTTATAGACCGAAGCTGCCTCATAATAGAGCCCAAAGAAGACATCGGGCAGCGGCCTGTCATCATTCCTGAATGCGGCCTGTATGTAATAAACAACAAAATGAAAATAAGGGTTGAAAAAGTGAGCCGGGACAACGGTTTCGCCATTCCAACCGCCGACAAATGCTGCTGCATGGCCGACGCGGCAAATGTCGTATTCCCACTGACCATAAGACTTGTAGCACCGGGCGACCGTTTCAAACCTTTCGGCATGAACGGTTCCAAACTCGTAAGCGACTACCTTACGGACATAAAACTAAACCTCTTCGACAAGCAACGCCAACTGATAATGACCGATGCCGAAGGCCATACGGTATGGCTTGTAGGCTTGCGCCCTGACGACCGGACACGTATAACCGGACATACGACTGAAGCCATAAAAATAACTTACATGACAAATGGGTCTGAGCACAACAAAACTGACAACAAGCAGGGCGGCTAATTGCATTGTCTCTCATAAGACCTTGACACCCAACACTTTACAAAAGGCGGTCTTTCGCAATGCGAAAGACCGCCTTTTAGCTTGCGATTTACGGCATTTTACAACGCCATTTGCCGTCAAACGCAAATCAGCAACAAAAATTCCAAACGTAGCCAGGGCCTCAACGTCACTATAGCACACACCTGCAGACAGGTTCATCAACGTGTCAATCCACGCTGTCCGCCCCAGCCTTATACACAAGACCAACCGGCTGCAAACATTAATTAAATGAAAATAACGGCACAAAGAAATAAAATGTCAATTAAAATGAGTAAATTTGCACCCCAATATAATGATTTGAAACAACAAAACAAGCAAACAAAGGTGAAAGGATTGGCTGGATGGAGCACGACATGCAAGCATGGCGGCCGGTCCGGATGCACATATATGCGAACAAAACTTATGAACAAAGAAGTCAACAATGCTTTTTCAATGATAGCCGATTACGAAGGCGACATAACAAAACTGTTTGAAGGAGACAAAGACGGCGAGCTGCCCATACTCGCCACACGAAACCTCATATTGTTTCCCGGAGTGGTATCGCCAGTACTTATAGGGCGCACTTCGAGCCTGAACCTTATCAGCTATCTGAAAGAATCACCAGACAAAGCATTCGCTGTATTCTGCCAAAAAACAGCAGAAGAAGACAATCCGTTAAAAAAAGAGCAACTCTATGAATACGGAGTGTATGCCAAAATAATACGTGTGCTCGAGATGCCGGGACAGACAGGCAACGTTACCGTAATCCTGCAAGGCCTGGGACGCTGCAAGCTTACTTCCATCAGCAACACCATACCGTTTCTGAGGGGCACGGTGGAAATGGCGTCTGAAAAAATACCGGACGAGAAGGACAAAGAGTTCATGGCCGCAATCGAGGACCTGCGTAACGTCACAATAGAATATGTCAAGAAAAACGACGAAATCCCCGACGAGGCTCAGTTCGCCCTTCAAAACATCAGCAACGCCGTCATACTGCTCAACTTCATATGTACAAGCCTGCCTTTCGACACTGATGAAAAAATCAAGTTGCTGAAGACAAACTCGCTAAAGGACAGACTGTTCAAGCTGCTCAAGATATTGCACCGCGAAATGCAGTTGCTCGAACTGAAGCACGACATACGCACCAAGACACGCGAAGACATCGACGAACAGCAGCGCGAATACTTCCTACAACAGCAAATCAAGAACATAAAGGAAGAGCTTGGCAATGGCGAAAGCTATCCCGAGCGCAAGGAACTGCTGGAAGAAGCAAAGAAAAAGAAGTGGCCTGACGAGATAGAAGCCACATTCAACAAGGAGCTGGAAAAGCTTGACATCCTCAACCCGCAAAGTCCGGAATTCAGTGTACAGCTGAATTACCTGCAAACCCTCGTCAACCTGCCGTGGGAAAGCTACACACAGGACGACCTGAACCTGAAACGTGCCGAAAAAGTGCTTGACAAAGACCACTACGGCATGAAAAAGGTGAAAGAGCGCATACTCGAATACATGGCGGTATTAAGCCTCAGAAAAGACCTGAAATCGCCTATCATATGCCTGTACGGTCCTCCCGGAGTGGGCAAGACAAGCCTGGGCAAGAGCATTGCCAGCGCGATGAAACGCAAATATGTACGCATATCACTGGGCGGCGTACACGACGAAGCGGAAATACGCGGACACCGCCGCACGTACATAGGAGCTATGCCCGGTCGCATAATAAAAAGCATACAGAAAGCCGGCTCGTCAAACCCCGTGTTCATTCTCGACGAGATTGACAAGGTGACCCAAAACACAATAAACGGCGACCCGGCATCCGCCCTGCTTGAAGTGCTTGACCCGGAACAGAACATCGCATTCCACGACAATTACCTTGACGTGGACTACGACCTGTCCAAAGTACTCTTCATTGCCACGGCAAACGACCTCAACACCATACCGCGCCCACTGCTCGACCGTATGGAACTGATAGAGGTCAGCGGATACATCACCGAAGAAAAGGTTGAAATAGCAAAACGCCACCTCATTCCCAAGGAAAAGGAAAACACCGGACTGGCCGACGAGAAGAAACTTGTGTTCACCAAGCAGGCCATTGAGAAGGTTATAGAACAATACACCCGTGAAAGCGGAGTAAGACAACTGGAGAAACAAATAAACAAGGCTCTGCGCAAATTGGCTTTCCTGAAAGCGAAAGACGGCGTTCTGCCTTACAACAAAATAACTCCAGACGAACTTTGCTCTCTTTTGGGCAACCCTCCGTTTTACCGTGACATATACCAAGGCAACGAATATGCCGGTGTTGTGACAGGGCTTGCATGGACAAGCGTAGGAGGAGAGATTCTGTTTATCGAGACAAGTCTGAGCAAAGGGAAAGGCGCAAAACTGACGCTTACGGGCAATCTTGGCGATGTTATGAAAGAATCTGCCATACTTGCGCTTGAATATGTCAAGGCTCATGCCGACATACTGAAAATAGACTACCGCATCTTCGACCACTGGAACATCCACATCCATGTGCCGGAAGGCGCTACGCCGAAAGACGGTCCGTCGGCAGGCATTACCATTGCCACGTCCATTGCGTCGGCACTGACACAGCGCAAGGTTCGCGCAAAGACAGCCATGACAGGCGAAATAACCCTAAGAGGCAAGGTGCTGCCTGTAGGCGGAATTAAGGAAAAAATCCTTGCAGCCAAACGTGCCGGCATCACTGAAATCGTGATGTGCAAAGACAACAGGAAAGACATCGAGGAAATATCAGAGGAATACATCCGCGGCGTAAACTTCCATTATGTCGAGAACATACAGGAAGTATGGAACTTTGCCCTCACTGACGAGAAAGTAAAAAATCCCGTAACGTTCAGCATCGAAGATTGAGGAATGTTTTTCGAAATACAACATACTGACAACGCCAGCGACGCACGCACAGGCCTCATTACTACAGGGCACGGCCAGATTCGGACTCCTATATTCATGCCTGTAGGAACGTGCGGCAGCGTGAAAGGCGTACACTTCAGCGAGCTGCGCGAAGAGGTGAAAGCCCAAATAATCCTGGGCAACACCTATCATCTATACCTGCGCCCCGGACTTGACGTACTCAAGGCAGCCGGCGGACTCCACAAATTCAACACATGGGACAGGCCGATACTAACTGACAGCGGCGGCTTTCAGGTTTTCTCGCTGACCGGCATAAGAAAGCTCAAAGAGGAAGGCTGCGAGTTCCGCTCTCACATTGACGGTTCAAAGCATTTCTTCACCCCGGAAAACGTCATTGACACTGAAAGGATTATCGGAGCCGACATCATGATGGCTTTCGACGAGTGCCCTCCAGGTCAAAGTGATTACCAATATGCAAAAAAGAGCCTGATGTTGACACAACGCTGGCTCGACCGCTGCATCAAACGGTTCAACGAAACGGAACCTCTCTATGGGTACAATCAGGTATTGTTCCCAATTGTCCAAGGCTGTACATTCAAGGACCTGCGACGCGACGCGGCCAAGTTCGTCGCCGACAAAGGCGCTGAAGGCAACGCTATCGGCGGCTTGGCGGTAGGCGAACCGACCGAAGTGATGTATGAGATGATTGAGGTAGTGAACGAGATACTGCCAAAAGAGAAGCCAAGATACCTGATGGGAGTCGGCACACCTCAAAACATTCTCGAAGCAATAGAGCGCGGTGTGGACATGTTCGACTGCGTTATGCCGACAAGAAACGGACGCAACGCCATGCTGTTCACATATAACGGTACAATGAACATGCGCAACAAGAAGTGGGAAAAAGACTTCTCTCCCATCGACCCGGATGGTTGCGACGTTGACAAGACATATTCAAAAGCCTATCTTCACCATCTTTTCAAGGCGCAAGAACTTCTGGCCATGCAAATAGCCAGCATACATAACCTTGCATTTTACCTGCGCCTTGTCAACGATGCACGCAGCCACATAGAGGCAGGAGACTTCGTAAGGTGGAAATCTACCATCATCGACCAGCTTGGGAAACGGATTTAACGAAATGGCATGAAAACGAAAAATATCAGGAAATTCAGAAAGGCATTAAAGCTAATGAGGTGGACGAAAGGTCATCTCAAATGGCTTTTCATGGCATTCGCATGGATTGGAAACAAGCTGAAATACCTTAATCCCTCAAGATATTTGAAGATTCTGGACTGGTATATAATCAAGAAATTCATCGGCACATACTTCTACTCCATCGCGCTGATCATATCGATTTCTATCGTTTTCGACATAAACGAGAACCTTGCAAAGTTCACTCAATACCATGCTCCATTAAGGGCTATTGTGGTTGATTATTACATGAACTTCGTTCCTTACTTTGCAAACCTGTTCAGCCCACTGTTTGTCTTCATCGCTGTGATATTCTTCACATCGAAACTTGCCGGGAACTCTGAAATAATATCGATGCTTGCGGCTGGCGTAAGTTTCAAGAGATTGATGCGCCCTTACATGATATCGGCTGCACTAATATCAATAATGACCTTTTTCCTTGGTGCCTATGTAATACCAAAAGGCACTATAATAAGGCAGAACTTCGAAACAATCTATAAGAATAAGAAAAAGAACACATCGGCAGAGAATGTCCAGCTGCAAGTAGGCAAAGGGGTTATTGCATACATACAGCACTATGACAACAATATGAAAAAAGGCTATGGCTTCTGCCTTGACAAGTTTGAGGACAAAAAGCTGATAAGCCACATGACTGCATCTGAAATCCAGTACGACACTATTTCGGACTCGAAGTATCATTGGAAGGCGCGCAACTGGCGCATAAGGCAGCTTAAAGGTATGCGTGAGACAATCACAAGCGGTTCGGTAAAAGACACAACAATAATGATGGAACCTACCGACCTTGTATTCTCCAAAGGCCAGCAAGAAACTTTTACAAGTCCACAACTCCGTGACTATATCAGCAAACAGATTGACCGAGGGTCGGGCAATGTAGTACAGTACGAAGTTGAATTCCACAAGCGCATAGCAACCTCCTTCGCTTCATTCATATTGACAACCATAGGCCTTTCATTGTCATCAAGGAAACGGAAGGGTGGAATGGGATTGTATCTTGGCATCGGATTGGCGTTAAGTTTCACTTATATCATGCTACAGACCGTATCTTCCACATTTGCAATCAACGCCAACACCCCACCTATGCTGGCCGCATGGATACCTAATATAATTTTCACGGTAGTGGCATATTTCTGCTACCGTAAGGCACCAAACTAATATCAACATGGATTTTTACGATTTAGATTTAAGCGACAACACTCTCGACGCAATAGACGATATGGGTTGGACGGCATGTACTCCCATCCAAGAGAAATGTATACCCGAGATAATTGCAGGAAAAGACGTGCTCGGAATAGCACAGACGGGAACAGGAAAAACCGCCGCTTACTTGCTGCCCATACTTAGCATGCTTGACGAAGAGGACTTTCCGGAAGAGTCAATAAACTGTGTCATCATGAGTCCTACACGCGAATTGGCACAACAGATAGACCAAGCTATGCAAGGTTTTTCATATTATATGCCGTCGGTCAGCAGCGTAGCGGTTTACGGAGGCAACGACGGCAGCCG
>ULKP01017325.1_pt1 | contig 14909 bp, 12 predicted proteins | sample 1951191 | NCBI WGS metagenome assembly ULKP01 (sample SAMEA4835504, study PRJEB28245) | human gut metagenome | biome: gut microbiome; material: fecal sample | place: Denmark | collected 2008
TATTTCTTAATCCATCTATAGCCTGCTGTCTGTCAGTATATTCAAATGTACAGACATTCTTAATTGTGTCTATCTCGCTGACATAATTGAATGCCATCTTAATATATCGAAACTCCTTATTATTATCTGCCGAATCAGAGTTTTCTGTGTCATCATAATCAGGATACACAACAGCAACCTTCATCCTCATGTCGCTGTCCTGTGCCGTTGCAATGCCTATGCATGTACTTATTGCAATAACAAGCACTGCCGTCACTATCGTACCCAGAATTATCTTCGGTATAGATAAAAATGCGGATTTAATCTGCAATTTTAATAATTCCAGTTTCCTTCTCATCTAATCCCCCAATTAAATCTATCTGTGAATAATCTCTAAAAGCTCATTGCCGGTAACCGGATGGTCAAGTTCATTAAGCTTACCATTCTTTAAAAGATACATTCTGTCAGCAAGCTTTAATTCACCTTCTTCGTGGCTTGTTATGATGACTGTACCTCCGCTTTTCGTGTAAGCAGACAGATAATTCATAATATCCTGTTTACACACAATATCTAATGAAGCTCCCGGCTCATCTAATATAAGTACGGGTGGATTCTTAGCCAGTGCACAGCATATGCTTAAGCGCTTCTTCATGCCTCCTGACAGCTTATCAACACGTTTGTCAAGATATTCTGACACTCCTAACACTGCAGGAACACCGCCCTGTAAGTCTGCGTCCATGTTTCTTCCTGTATCACAGTACCAGAATTTAAGATTATCTCTTGCCGACAGCTTCTCCATAAGTGGATTCTCCTGTGGCACAAAACCAATATATTTCTGAAACACCAACGCATCTGCAAATGCGTCAATGCCATCTATCTTAAGACTTCCTGCCAGTATCTCCAGAAGAGTAGATTTGCCACAGCCGTTGGCACCGACTATGGCAATATACTCTCCGCTGGCAGCATGAAACGAAGCGCCGTTAAGCACTATCGTTTTCCTGCCATATGATTTTCTAATATTTTCCACCTCTATAAACATACATATATCTCCACATTAATTCTGGGCTGCTGTATCAAACTGGCTGTAATACAGCTTGTGATAGAATCCGTTCTTAGCCAGTAATTCTTCATGATTACCCTGCTCTATAATATGTCCGTCTTTCATAACAAGAATAACATCCGCAGACTGGATAGTTGAAAGTCTGTGGGCTACAATAAAGCTTGTTCTTCCCTCCATCAGCTTTGCAAATGCATTCTGTATCTTTATCTCTGTTCTTGTATCAATAGAAGATGTAGCCTCATCAAGAATAAGCATTGGCGGCTTTGCAAGCATAATTCTTGTTATACATAAAAGCTGCTTCTGTCCCTGTGAAAGGCTTCCTCCATCCTCGCCTATAACTGTGTCGAATCCGTTAGACATTCTCTTGATGAATCCATATGAATGTGCTGCCTTGGCTGCTGCAATAATCTCTTCCTCTGTAGCATCAGGCTTACCCATTACGATATTCTCTCTTATAGTTCCTGACTTTAGCCATGTCTCCTGAAGAACCATACCAAAACCCTGTCTTAAAGACTTTCTGGTCATCTGTCTTATATCCGTTCCTGATACATCAATACTTCCGCTGTTAACATCATAGAATCTCATAAGAAGATTAATAACTGTTGTCTTTCCACAACCCGTAGGTCCGACAATCGCTATTCTCTGTCCCTTCTTGACATGAAGATTGAAGTTCTCAATAAGCTTCCTGTCAGGTACATAGGAAAAGCATACATCATTAAGATCAACTGTTCCGTCAACCTCTTCAACAACCTTTGCATCTTTTGCATCAGGAATCTCAGGGTCTTCTTCAATAAGTTCAAATATTCTGGCTGCACATGCAAGAGCATTCTGAAGTTCAGTAACAACGCCTGATATCTCATTAAAAGGCTTAGTATACTGGTTGGCATAACTTAAGAAACTTGATAACTGACCAACTGTGATACCGCCATTTATAGCTGAAAATGCACCAACAATCGCAACGCTAGCATATACAAGGCTGTTTACGAATCTTGTTGAAGGGTTAGTAATAGATGAGAAAAAGATTGCCTTTAAGGAATACTTCTGAAGTCTTTCATTAATCTCATCAAATTTTCTTACCGCCTCATCTTCATATCCGTAAGCCTTAACTACCTTCTGTCCGCCAATCATTTCATCAATAAGTGCTGTCTGCTCGCCTCTTGTCTCAGACTGGAGTTTGAACATGCTGAAGGTCTTCTTGGCAATAAAGCTTGCAACTAAAAACGAAAGTGGCGTGATAACAACAACAGCAAGTGTAATCTTAGCATTGATTGTAATCATAAATATAAGTGTTCCAAGTATAGTCATGACACCTGTAAAAAACTGTGTGAATCCCATAAGCAGACCATCTGCAAACTGGTCAACATCAGCTATTACACGGCTCACAATCTCACCATATGAATGTCCGTCAATGTACTTGAGTGGAAGCACCTGAATTTTTTCTATAGCCTCATTTCTTATATCTCTTGTTACTTCATATGTGATTCTGTTGTTACATATGTTCATAAGCCACTGTGAAAGTGCTGTAATTCCAACAAATATACCAATTCTTATAAGTATATTCACAATCTTTGCAAAATCCACATTATTCACACCGATAATGCAGTCAATTCCACGACCCACAAGAATTGGCACATAAAGTGTAGTTGCAACAGTTACTGCTGCCATAATAAGCGATAGTATTATAAAAAAGCTGTGCTTCTTAATTCTTTTAAGGAGTTTTACAAATGTTGATTTATTCTTCTTCATTATGCTACACCCCCTTCTGAATCTGCTTTCTTAAACTGTGATTCATATATTTCTTTATAAACCTCACAATTTGCAAGAAGCTCGTCATGTGTTCCCATTCCTGCAACCTGTCCGTCATCTAATACGATAATGAGATCAGCATACATAAGTGATGCCGCTCTCTGTGAAACTATGAACACAGTGGGAGAATTGTTCATTCCCCTTATAGCTTTTCGAAGTGCTGCATCAGTTGCAAAATCAAGAGCTGATGCACTGTCATCAAGAATAAGCACATCCGGCTTTCTTACGATTGCTCTTGCAATAGTAAGTCTCTGTCTCTGGCCACCTGAAAGGTTCTTACCTCCCTGCTCTATAACATAATCCAGACGTCCCTGCTTAGAATCTACGAATTCCTTAGACTGTGAAATCTCAAGTGCTTCATCTATCTGCTCATCAGTAGCACCCTTCTTTCCCATCCACATATTCTCTCTTATAGTACCTTTAAAAAGTACTGCTTTCTGCATAACGATACCGACCTTATTTCTTAAAGCCTCAATATCATAATCTTTAACATTTACACCATCAACAAGTACTTCACCCTGTGTAGCGTCATACAGTCTCGGAATAAGATTAACAAGACTGGATTTACCTGAACCTGTGCCACCTATAACACCGATTGTCTGGCCTTTCATAGCCTTGAAATTAATTCCTTCAACTGAAGGTGCACCTGAACCACTGTATGTAAGTGAAACATTCTTAAATTCAACACCTGGCTGTTCTTCCTTAGCTACAGCTTCCTTAACGCTGCCATCTGCCATTCCAGATGTTACATCGAATACAGACTCAATTCTTCCTGCACATGCAAGTGCCTTAGTTATTGTAATGATAAGATTGGCAAGCTTGATAAGTTCAACTAATATCTGTGACATATAATTGTAAAGTGCAACGACCTGTCCCTGTGTAAGCGCACCGGCGTTAACTCTTACTCCACCAATCCATATAAGTGCAATTATTGATACATTTACAACAACATAAGTAAGCGGATTCATAAGTCCTGATATCTTACCAACATATTTCTGTAATCTGTTAAGGCTTTCGTTATCATTTTTGAAACGCTTAACCTCATCCTGTTCCTTATTGAATGCTCTGATAACTCTCACACCGGTAAGGTTCTCTCTTGTTATTCCAAGAATCTTATCAAGTCCTGACTGTACATTTTTGTACATAGGTCTTGTTGCAAGCATGATACCGAATACGATAAGTGCAAGTACCGGGATTGCCGCAACAAATACAAGGGCTGCCTTCACATCAATAGTAAATGCCATAATCATCGCACCAAATACAATAAATGGTGAACGAAGGAACAGTCGCAGTACCATGTTGATACCATTCTGTACCTGATTAATATCACTTGTCATTCTTGTTACAAGTGTCGATGTACCAAGTGTATCCATCTCTGTGAATGAGAATGTCTGGATATGTGCAAATAAACTGTGTCTCATTCCTGTTGCTGCACCAACTGCAGCCTTGGCACTGAAATACTGTGCTGTGATGGCACATACAAGTCCTATGATTGCAAGAAGTATAAGCATAAAACACATCTGCATAATGTATCCCTTGTCTGCATTAACAATACCCTTATCGATAACTGATGATACTACCAGCGGCACAAACAACTCAAATATTGCTTCGAGCATCTTAAAAAGCGGTGCCAGAACGCATTCCTTCTTGTAATCTTTAAGGAATCTCATAATCATTTTCATAAGAAAACTTCCTCCATTAATTCAGTGACACTAAAGCATCCATAAGAAACTCATACGAATAGCATCTCTTAGTGCCAAAGTACTCTCTATAAACTTCATAATTGTAATATGAATGTTCAAACTGTCTTGAATACAAATGTGCTATATCAACGCGCATTGTAAAATCTGGCATACAGCCGGACGCCTGATTAGCTGCTGCCATAATGTCCACTGCAAGTATGCCTATAACCGCATTCTTTGCTTTAAGCAGGATATCGTAATCATTCACTGCGTCAAGCATGTATCTATACACATAGTACATTGCAAGCTGCTCATATTCATGTGCATATGCTTCACTTCCCGCATGGTAAGTTTTCATTACCGCTGCAAGCCCAGAATCATCCGCCAGCCCGTCTAGGAACCGTCTTACTCTCGCCACATGAATATTCCAGTCAGGATTGATTACCTCCATTCCTTTAAAGTCATCAAAGAAATGTCTCAATCCCTTTATCAGCCTTTTGCCATGCAGCTTCTCATCCCGGCTTTTTAGTCTGTCAAGCAGCTCCTCTCTGTAATCAGCTCCACAGAACCGCTTTGCAACACCAGCTATAAGCTCGTCCCTTTCAGCATCAAGATGCTTCTGGATACGCTTTGCATAATCAAGATAGAGCATCAGTCTCTCAAATATACTTATATCCCTGTCTGATATTATTCCAAAAGCCACTATTCTTGCCTGCCGAAGATGCATATATGTATATGCATCTATATCATTAGGCTCCAGCGTAAGACTGTTATCCTCAACCGTATCAAATGTAAGTTCATCTTTATATGAAAACATCAGCTCACCAGCCGTCTTACACGAGGGGGCTATGCCAATTTCTCTTATATTGCCATAATCGTTAATAAATCTTGGAAACTCTGCACATGTTTCACACAGCTTATCCTCTCCAAGTTCTATATATAAATCGCACAGATTATCATCATTAAGAAAAGGACATCGTCCTCCTTCTTTCAGTGTAAATGTACATTCTCCGTCCTGGGATGGTACCATTACACTCTTCAGGCGCTTTCCAAAAGCACCTTTAACTGTTTTATAATATTTGTAAGAATCCTTATCAACATCGACATCCCACCCGGCACAGCATGTATCTGTACAGGCTCCCGCAATGCATCTGAAATCCTTATAATAATGTGGTGTCATTACTTTCATTTTATTATCTCCCGCATATAAACCGGCATGTTAAGTGCATCTGTTAACTACGCAAAAATTGTCTGCCACACCTTATTAGTGTAGCAGACACATTTACATGTACATATTATTATAATTACTGTTCTTTTTCTTGTCTACAATATACTTATACACTGTGACACACGCAAGAATAATCATAAGTCCCTCTGCTGCCATGTATGTATAGAACAGATATGGCTGTCTTAACGCTGACACAAGAAGCGGTGAGCTGACTGCAAAATCATACATTCCCGTATCACCTATATATTTAGACATAACAACCGTACTCATGATTGTTATATTAGGAAAAGACATATTACCAAGCACAAGTGCCACAATCAGCACCGTATTGCGTATCAGAAAAAATGTCCTGCTCACCTTAGCTTTACTAAGACAGCTCATAACAATGCCTCCAATTATACATACAAGAAATAAAAGAAACATCATATACATCTCAGAAGCTGCAAATGCAGACACTTCTGTTGTCGCAGTCTCATATCCTGTAAGCAGTGCAAAGAACCCAAATATAGAGCGGCCACCCATAATACATGCCGCCACAACAAATAATAATAGTAAAAAATTCCTTCTGTTTAGCTTCCTGTTATCCATAATTCCTCCATTTGCATTATTATCGCAATTATGGAGGAAGATTTCAAGTAATTTATATAAACTTACTGCGCCACTTAATTGCCTCATCCCTATACGCAATTGCCGTCTCCATAAGTTCATTATACTGTGCCTTTACACTTTCTATTGTTGCCTCAAGCTGGCTTATTGTCTGTATTGCCTGTCTGTTTTCCTGCATATATGTATTAAGCTGGTTTTCGTACTCTGATATTTTCTGTTCATTCTGCATCAGCATGTCTGTATCCTGACATTTAATGAATTTCCCATCCGATGTTATTTCGTAGAAACTGTCTACATACAAAAATGCTTTTCCCTGCATTCCAAACACTTCATACATATCAACATTTTCACAATCAACAGGAATATTAAGACTGTCACCTTCTTCCAGTGGGTAGACAGCTCGCAGCGACAGTCTGTCCGTAAGCGGGTTTGTCACCATATAAAACAGCATTAACCTGTCTTTATTTACTACAAGCTGTGGACAGTGCATATCTGGGTTCTCGCTGCTTTTCACACGAAAAAGTGCTTCGTTGTTCATCACATTTTTAACAAGAATATCTCCGTTCTGGTTCTGATATGCATAATATATTGTGTCTCCCAACACTACATCTGAAAGTCCGTCCAAAAAGTCTGACACAAGCATTATCGGGCGTTCTATACCGTCTATGTACGCCGTTCTCAAAAATATATATCGTGATATGCTATAAATTATAAGCCGTCTGTCACTGCCTTCCGTGTATACATTTGCCATAAAAGGACACTCCCGTTTTTATATTATTATATGGTCACGTGAATGTAGATAGAACATATAATGTAGTAAAGAAACGAAGAAGGAAAAGATAATGGCTAAATGTAAATGCAGCAAATGTGGTTCTACCCGCATTGTAAGCAATATCGTGCAGAACATGCCTAATGGCTGCTTTGATGTATGCACGAACCCGATATGCGGTTCCCCCGATGAACTCAGTATTCTTGCCCCTCTTATCTATGATGAGATAGGTATTAATCTGTGTACCACATTCGCTGTCGGCACAGATATTTCAACGACTTATCCAACAGCTACCAACGCATCAGTCAGTGTTATAGATATAGCCTACACTTATGGTGATGAAAATGTTGAAATCACCCAGATAGCCGGAAGGCCTAACTGCTACTCTGTGAAACTTGCCAACCTTACTGTAACATTTGCAGTAACGCTTTATGATGAGTCATGCAGAGCATTAGCAACTCTTACCCCAACGGCAGTCTACCTTCCTAACTCAACTACTGCTGCAACTTATGATGAAGATACCAATCCGACATCTGTCACCCTTGAAATATTCGCTCCTTACGGAGTTTCCTACAACTCGAATAACGCAACTCCACCTGTTTATACGCCTGCACTTAACAGTATAGGTTTCTTGTCATCTGCCAATGTTGTAACCCAGGGACTCAACCTTTATGCAATACCTAAGCTTTTAGGTCTTGATACTACAGATGACGAGGTTACTGTAGGTCTCACTCTCATCTTACAGAGCCTTTACTTCTGTGGATACCGCGTAACAAGTGCCGGCAGAATCTCAACGCCTAAGGGAAGCATTGTTTCCGGTGAAGAATCTGACTGCATCAAGTTTGTTTGCGGAAACCTCTTAGACAGAGCCATCAAGCCTCTCGATTTAAGTCCACCTTCATGCGAAGGTAACTTAAAAAAAGACTGCAAGAAGCCTTGCATGAATGACTGCACCGACACTCTTAATACTAACAGCACAGCCTGCCAGAGCGCATGTAATAATGGCAATAACAGCCAGACTTCCTCTGGTGCATGCGCCGGATCTTGCAATGGCATATGCAGCAAGACTAACTAATAACCTCAATCTGTGGGAACAGACGCCTGCCTGGCGGCTGTTTCCATGTACATATTTTCTTCTTTTGGACTTCTGCGCGCCTTTCCTCCGCTTCAACGTCCAATCCACCGCTCTTTCTTGCTCCTTTTGGACTTCCTCCGTGTATTCCTCTGCTTCAACGTCCAATCCGCCACGCCGCTTCTTCCCTTTTGGACTTTCTCCGTGCATTCCTCTGCTTCAACGTCCAATCCACCACTCAATTTCTTCCCTTTTGGACTTCCTCCGTGCATTCCTCTGCTTCAACGTCCAATCCACCACTTTTTTCCATTCCTTTTGGACTTCCTCCGTGCATTCCTCTACTTCAACATCCAATCCTAATCTGTACGCTCACATTTTCTTCCATCGCAAATATTTTAATTGCTAATTTCCCTACTATGTGTGTATAATTAATGAAATATATTATATTGAACTGTTGTATACACAGTCGCAAAGTGAATATATTTAGCTGTGGATGCTCTTCGGAGTAGCCGGCACTTGGTAAACCGCAAGCGGCTTTTGAAGAAAGCCTAATTGCGGTGAACTTAGTGTCCGTTGCTAGCGACAAGAAGCGAAAGCGTGCTCCACAGCTAAATATATTCGCTTTGCAGCGTCCGTATACACCACAGTTCGCATGGAAAGGAGTTACTAATGAATTTTAAAAAGTACAGGTCGAGATTCCTTTTGGTTTTTGCGACCCTCACTCTCTTGTTCTCTTCTGTTCTTCTTACTTCATGTCAGGGCAAGAAGATTAAGAACACTGTATTTTCTGTAGATGATCTTGCAGGCAAGACTATTGGTGTTCAGTTAGGAACAACTGGTGATACTCTCGTAAGTGATTACGAAACTGACGGTTCTGGCACAACAGTATCAAGATACAACAAAGGTTCTGATGCTATACAGGCTTTAAAGCAAGGTAAAGCTGATGCTGTTGTTATTGATGAACAGCCTGCTTTAGCATTTGTTAAAGCTAATCCAGACCTTACAATTCTTGAAGAAGAATTTGCAAATGAGGATTATGCCATCTGTGTTGCTAAGGGCAATTCCCTTACTGCAAAGCTCAATGAGGCTATTGAAGTACTTATGGCAGATGGAACTATCCAGAAGCTTATTGACGATTATGTTGGCGATAATGCTACATTTTCAGGTTACAAATCACCAGACGGTATAAGCCGTACTAATGGAACTCTTATTATGGCTACAAATGCTTACTTCAAGCCATACGAGTACTACGAAGGGGGTTCTATTATTGGTATTGACGCTGATATTGCACAGGCTATTGCTGATTATCTCGGAATGAATTTAAAAATTGAGGATATGGAATTTGATTCAATTATCACTGCCGTATCTTCTGGTAAAGCTGATTTCGGTATGGCTGGTATGACAGTTACTGATGAGCGTAAGAAAAATATCGATTTCACAACTACTTATACAACTTCTAAGCAGGTTATTATTGTCCGTGACGACAATGCTTCTGCATCAGGCATGAGTTTTGCTGAGAAGTTCAAGACAGACTTCATCAAAGAAGCAAGATACACTTATCTTCTTAAGGGTCTGTTAAACACAGTAATTATTGCATTCTTTGCAGCACTTATGGGTGTTGTTATTGGTTTCCTTATTGCAGTTGTCCGTTCTAACCATGATAAGACAGGACACATGAAGATTCTTAACTTCATTTGCAACATTTATCTTACTGTAATCAGAGGAACACCAACTATGGTACAGCTGCTTATTATCTACTATGTAATATTCAGTTCTGTACATATTGACAAGCTTATTGTTGCGATACTTGCATTTGGTATCAACTCAGGTGCTTATGTTGCCGAAATATTCCGTTCAGGTATTATGTCTATTGATAACGGACAGTTTGAAGCAGCACGAAGCCTTGGTCTTTCTTATAAAACAACTATGATAAGTGTTATTCTTCCTCAAGCATTCAAGAATGTTCTCCCAGCACTTGCTAATGAGTTCATTGTTCTGTTAAAGGAAACATCTATCAGCGGTTATATCGGTCTTAACGACCTTACAAGAGGCGGCGATATTATCCGAAGCATAACTTATGATCCAATGCTTCCACTTATTGGTGTTGCCATCATCTACCTTGTAATGGTTATGGGACTTTCACAGCTTGTTAAGAAACTTGAGAGGAGGTTAAGAAACAATGAGCGATAATACTAACGAAATCATACTTGAAGTTAAGGATTTGAAGAAATCTTTTGGCGACCATGTTGTATTAGAATCAATCAATACAACAGTCCGCAAAGGAGAGGTTATTGCAATTATCGGACCATCTGGCTGCGGTAAATCAACATTTTTGCGTTCACTTAACCTTCTTGAAACTCCTACAGAAGGTCATGTATTATTCCATGAGCAGGATCTTACAGATAAGAGTGTAAATGTGGATGAATTAAGAGAGAAGATTGGAATGGTGTTCCAGCATTTTAACCTTTTCCCTAATATGACTATAAGAAGAAACATAACTCTTGCTCCTACCAAGCTTGGACTTATGAGCAAAGATGAAGCTGATAAGAAAGCTGATGAGCTTCTTGCAAGAGTGGGACTTTCTGACAAAGCCGATGCTTATCCTAACCAGTTAAGTGGTGGTCAGAAGCAGCGAGTTGCTATTGCAAGAGCACTCGCAATGAATCCTGAGATAATGCTTTTCGACGAGCCAACATCCGCACTTGATCCTGAAATGGTTGGTGAGGTTCTCGCAATCATGAAGGAACTTGCTGCATCAGGAATGACAATGATTGTCGTAACTCATGAGATGGGATTTGCAAAAGAAGTTGCCAACAGATGCATGTTCTTCTATGATGGAGTCATCAATGAAGAGGGGGCTCCGGAAGAATTCTTTGGCAATCCTCAGAGTGAGCGATTGAAGGATTTCTTGTCGAAGGTGCTTTAATTAGTACAAAGGTGGGCATTGAGATAGGGAGATGTTATACAAGCCCTCATGGATGCCTGCACCTAGTGTAAGTAAATGCCGTCATATACAATGTCTTTTAGCTGTGTAAAAATCAAACGCGCTTCGCTTGAACGAGATTTTTACACAGCACTTTTTGTATATAACGGCATTAACTTACACACGGTTCGGCATAAATCGGTCTTGCATAACATCTCCCAATCTCAAAGCCACCACCCCGCTACTAGGCAGCCAAGCCTTCCACGGCTGGTGCAAACGTATCTTATCAACAGAGGACATCACGCACTTCACCAGCCCCACTCAGAATGCAATGCCGCAGGCGAGCATTTGTCCGGAGGCTGACTACTTGGTGAAGAAGAAGTCAGCCGTACAGTATGCTGTGGGATAGGTGTGTGGTGTCCTTAGGTGTATGCCCGAATATTCTTATGTCGTGTGAAAGTTAATGCCGCAATCTGCTAAAGGTTGGGACTTGTAATCTCGTTCAAGCGAAGCGCGTTTGATTACAAGTCCCATTATAAACTTAGCAGAATGCGGCATTTAGTTTCACTAGACATAAGAATCCTGAGGGCAGATGCCTAAGGACACCACACACCCTTCCACAGTTACTGTACGACGTCCGGACCATCAAACCTCCTTCGAGTAGTCAACCTTCAGAAGACACAGTCCCTTCGCCGGCGCAGTTGCACCTGCAAGGCTTCTGTTTCTCTCCTCTAAAAGTTCATACATACTCTCTGGTGTTCTCTTTCCCTGTCCAACTTCAAGAAGTGTACCACTTAAGATTCTTACCATGTACTGCAGGAATCCGCTTCCATGATATGTAAGATTAAGGAATGAACCCTTTAAAGAAACATCTATCGAATATATCTCACGGACTGTCGATTTCTTCATCTTGGGATTACCACAAAATGATGCAAAATCATGTTCTCCAGTAAGTATGTCTGCTGCCCTCTTCATGGCATCAACATCCAGCTTACCCTCAATTATATTGACATATTTTCTGTTAAATACAGGCTTCTTATCCCCAACATAACATGTATAGCAATAAGTTTTCCCCTGTGCATTGTAACGGCTGTGGAATCTGTCAGATGCAACACGAACCTCCTGCACACAGATATCTTCTGGAAGATATCTGTTCATATAATCGCATATCTCATCTTCCTTCATCTTTGTTTCCATATGTGCATTAGCTACCATTCCCTTTGCATGCACTCCGGCATCTGTTCTTCCTGCACCTATAACCTCAACCTCAGTTCCTGTCATGGCAGAAAGCACTGATTCTAACTTTCCCTGAATTGTCATATCTGTAGTTGGCTGATGTTCCCAGCCATAATACCTTGTACCATCATAAGTGATTATCATCTTATAATTCTTCATTCATATCTCCCATTCATTCTTCTGTCCATAAACATTTTTATATCATCTTGCCAGATTCTGCTTCATACCATCGAGAAAATCATATATTTCATCCATAAACACCTTGCCATAGCGCTCATATTTATTCTCACCGACACCGCTTACTGACAGCATTTCTTCCTCATTAAACGGAACTTTAAGACACATATCTATAAGCGTCCTGTCTGAAAATATTACATATGGCGGAACACCTACTGAAACAGCTATCTGTTTTCTTAACTCACGCAGTCTGTTAAACAACATAACACCTCTGTCATTAAGTGCATCCTCCGGCTTCTTTGACTTGGGCGTTGCATATGCTGACTTCGCAGCAGCGGCAGAACGCTTCATTCTCTCTGCCACCATTGCAGCATTCCTTGATACAGGTGCACTGAAACGGTTTCCCGGATACATATAAGCCTCATCTGCTTCCCGTTCTGCCTCATCAATAACGCAGTTAGAACAGTTATGGCAGTTGTATCTTCCACCCTTTGGATTGTCTGGTCTTTCTCCAAAATATTTAAGTATATACTCTCTTAAACAGCCTGTTGTCTTGCAGTAATCGACCATTGCATTAAGCCTTCTTTTATCAAGAATCATAAGACGTGCCTGTTCTTCTGCATCCATGTCAGGATTAGGCTCTCTATGTTCTATGAAAAACTTATTTATCATAATATCCTGCGGAGAATACAGCAATACGCATTCTGAATCCTCTCCATCTCTTCCGGCACGTCCAGCCTCCTGATAATAATTCTCTATACACTGTGGCATATTATAATGAATTACAAATCTTACATTTGACTTGTCAATTCCCATTCCAAATGCATTAGTTGCAACAACAACTGGCTTGATATCATATATAAATGAATCCTGATTTTCTTTTCTTTCTTCCGCTGAGAGTCCCGCATGATACTTAGTCACAGAAAGTCCGTTGGCATTAAGCATGTCATAAACTTTTTCAACATTTTTTCTTGTAGCACAGTATATAATCCCACTATCCTGTCTGTGGCTTACAAGGTAATCAAGTATGTATGAATCCTTGTCCTTAATATGCTTGACCTTGAATGTCAGATTGCTTCTGTCAAAACCTGTCGTGAGTATTACAGGTCTTTCGAGTGAAAGAATCTGCAATATATCATCTCTTACTTTGCTTGTCGCTGTAGCTGTAAATGCACTTATTATTGGACGCCTTGCCAGTTTCTTAACAAACGACAATATATTCAGATAACTTGGTCTGAAATCCTGTCCCCACTGTGATATACAGTGAGCTTCATCTACGGTAATCATAGATATCTCTACATGTGTGGCAAAATCAAGAAACCCCCATGTTTCCAGCCTTTCAGGTGCAACATATATAATTTTATACCGTCCCTGCTTTGCAAATGCGAGTGCCTTAGCTATCTGATTATCTGTAAGAGAACTGTTAATATAAGCTGCATGTACACCTGCCTGATTAAGTGCTCCAACCTGATCCTTCATTAGCGATATAAGTGGAGATACAACAAGAGTAATGCCGGACATTAACAATGCCGGCACCTGATAACATAATGATTTTCCCGCACCTGTAGGCATAATTCCTAACACATCCTGCCCTGCAAGAATAGCATCAACTAACTTTTCCTGACCCGTACGAAATGAATCATACCCAAAATAATGCTTTAAAATTCCGTATTTATCCATATATCACTCTCTTTTCAAGCTTCTCTTACTCTCATACATTTTCTTATCAGCTCTGCTTCTTGTATCTTCAAAGTTCTTATCTGTCTTTATATCATATTCAGCATAACCACATGCAATCTGCACATTAAGGTCTTTGATTCCAATCTCTTCTTCAGCATACTTTTCAAGTTCCCTTAGCTGCTTCACATGTCTTCCAATATCAAAACTTTTTTGCTTCTGATTAATTACAGTACAGAATTCATCCCCACCTATACGATAACATTTACCATGTCTGCCAAATATCTCTTTAATAATTCTGGCTGATGCCTGAATATAGGCATCTCCTGCTGCATGCCCCAGATTATCATTACACCACTTGAGATTATTAAGGTCAAATGTTGCTATAGAATATCCTTCATAATCAGAGGTTTCATATTCCCACTCCTCAAATGCAGAGCGATTATAAACCCCTGTCATAGTATCAGTTACAGCCATCTCTTTGTAGAAATCTGCCTTCTGTCCTTCCTTAATCTTCTCAAATGCTTCTGATATGCTCTCATAACCAAGCACAATAATAAATACAAGAATACCCAGTTTTCCTATAAGATCTGTCTGCTGCATTCCCTTATAATATGCAATAAGATCAACAATCATAGAAATTCCAAGTGCAGCTGCACCTATAATATTAGCTTTTACTTTCCTGTCAAAGCCT
>ULKP01014387.1_pt1 | contig 14312 bp, 11 predicted proteins | sample 1951191 | NCBI WGS metagenome assembly ULKP01 (sample SAMEA4835504, study PRJEB28245) | human gut metagenome | biome: gut microbiome; material: fecal sample | place: Denmark | collected 2008
AAAAGCATGTTTTATAACACGTTTTAAGAAAAGCAGTTCGAATGATGGATTTGTTAACAGTTTTCTAACCGTATTTCAATAAAAACAGGCTGCCTGTCGTTCTCATAAGAAAGAATCACAGGCAGCCTGTCCACTGTATAAAAAGTAACTACAGGAATTACAGTCCTAACTTTTCTGAAATTTCCAGCATACGGGTAATCGGACGTATTGCCTTTTCTGCTACTGAAGCTTCCACCTGTACTTCCGGCCATTCATACTTCAGCGTATTGTACAGTTTTTCCAGAGTATTCAAACGCATGAAATTACATTCGTTGCAGGCACAGGTACTGTCTTCCGGAGGAGCCGGTATAAAGTTCTTTTCCGGACACTTGTTACGCATCTCATACAAGATACCACTTTCGGTAGCTACAATGAAATTCTTCTTGTCGCTTGCCATGGCATATTTCAACAGGCCAGCAGTAGAACCTACCTTATCGGCCAATTTGGCTACCGCTCCTTTGCATTCCGGATGTACCAACACCGCAGCATCCGGATATTGTTGCTTCAGTTCGATAATCTTTTCGACCGAGAACCGTTCGTGTACATGACAGGCTCCATCCCACAACAGCATATTACGTCCCGTAATGGAATTGATGTAGTTTCCCAAATTCTTGTCCGGACCGAAGATAATCTTTTGGTAAGCAGGAAAACTTTCTACAATCTGTTTGGCATTGGTAGAAGTAACCACCACATCGGTTACTGCCTTTACAGCAGCACTCGTATTGACGTAAGATATGACGGTATAACCCGGGTGCTCTTTTACAAACTGACTGAAGGTATCTGCCGGACAGCTATCGGCCAATGAACAACCCGCATTCAGATCAGGAATCAGCACCTTTTTGTCCGGACACAGAATCTTGGCAGTTTCACCCATGAAGTGCACACCACACATCACAATGATATCCGCATCGGTTTTAGCTGCCCACTGTGCCAGGGCCAGACTATCCCCGATGAAATCGGCAATTTCCTGGATTTCGTCGGCCTGGTAGAAATGGCCGAGAATCACAGCGTTCTTCTCCTTGCACAGACGTTTGATTTCAGCTTTCAAGTCCATGGACTTGTCTACGGGTTCATCAACATACCCTTTTTTAACCCATTCTTCTCGATTCATATTAATTTTATATTTTTTCTTTCTCAAAAAAGAATTTATGATATTGATAATAGCCGGTTAATATTGTTGGTAAAAAGAAAGCAGTTTTCTTGCTCTTTCGGTTATGAATATTTGTCGATAAGATATCAGTTCCTTATCAACATGTTTTTTTCTTGATTATATATGTCTTATCTTCTTTTTGAACAAAATGTTCATACTATGCAAAGTTAACAACTTTCCAGTTATGAGCTGGTATTTTCAGGCTAAAAATATGTTCAAATTGGGAAAGTAAGTTTTGATTCATTTTTTTGGATTGTTGATTCTTAACTGGTTATAGTCTTTTATTTGGAATATCCAACGATTAGTTATCATTTTCTCTACCCACATTGTCTACACCTTTTCAACCGTTTTCAACAAGGTTATGAAGATAGTTCTTATCTTTGTGCACCTAAATGAATCGAGCTATGTCGGAATTGAGAAAACTGAAGATAACAGAGATGAACCGCTTGACGGTAGAAGAATTCAAAGAGGCGGAAAAGCTTCCTTTGGTGGTGATTTTGGACGAAGTGCGTAGTCTGCATAATATTGGAGCGGTTTTCCGTACTTCTGATGCTTTTCTGGTCAATCGGATTTATTTGTGCGGAATTACTGCTACACCTCCACATCCGGAAATGCACAAGACTGCGTTAGGGGCCGAGAATACAGTAGACTGGACTTATGTAAAACATACGCAAGAGGCTGTAGATGAACTTCATAAGGAAGGATATACAGTGTTGGCCATCGAACAGTGCGAAGGAAGTACTTTATTGAACGATCTGGTACTGGATAAGGATAAGAAATATGCCATTGTCATGGGGAACGAAGTGAAAGGAGTGCAGCAGGAAGTAGTGAATTCATGCGATGGATGCATCGAGATTCCTCAGTATGGTACCAAACATTCTCTGAATGTATCGGTTACGGCAGGTATTGTACTTTGGGAGTTTGCCAATAAACTGATGCAGTTCAGGTTGGGATAAATCCTACATAAGGCGGGTATATCCACCTATTTCCGGAGGGAATCAAGAGGGGGAATATCCGCCTTGTTGATAACTGTTTGATAAGTTGTTAATTTATTGATTTATATGTATATATAAAGTTATTATAACTGTCCGTTCTCTACGAGAGTCACCACTCTTTCCACCATTTTATCATCATCTTCCGGATCATATTCCTTTTTCAGACTGGCTCCGAAGAGAGCTGCAAAAGTCTGATAGAATCCTGCTTTGAAAGGACCCATAAAAGCTTTTACCAGTTGGTAAGAAGATTGGTTGCATTCCCGGTTCACCAGTTTGATCAATAGTTTTCCTTGCGAAAAGGTCAGTTTCTTCATTCGGGGAGTATATTGTTGTTTCAACCCCTTTTCTACAGCTTTGATGTGTTTGTCGCGAGACTTTTCATCGGGAAGTGTTTCCAGGTATTCGTAGGTCTCGATGACTACGTTTCTGATTTCCTTGGCCAGAGGGAGTGTCTTCTTCACATCTCTCACCAGTTTCCAATAATATTTCTGTTGCCTTTTGTTCTTGAATTTCAGCGTAGGGTAAATATAGATGTTTCTGAGCGTTATACAAGGTATAGTATCTCCTTGGTAGACGCATACAGGTACTTTATAACCACCTTTGGTTGCGGTCTTTTGTTGAGCTGTAGCTGTTGAAAATGTTGTAAAGGCGCACAGCAGTACCAGGAATATGTAGTAGTAACGCTTCATGTCCGCAAAATTAGGAATAATAATGAAGCTATCTACTCTTTGATATAAAATATTAACGTATTTGTTCATTGTTGATAACTGGCTGAATAACATGTGGAAATGTCTATTAATTAATTGGTTATTAATCTGTTGCTTTTTAACACCGGTCTGTGCGCAATCAGAATGGATGGAATGGAACGAACAGGTTTCTTCCGATGAGGAAATGAGGAACTGGACGTTGATGGATGAAGAGTTGCAGGAATTGGCCGAACACCTGTTGAATCTGAACACCGCTACACGGGAGCAATTGGAACAGTTACCTTTTTTATCCGACCAGCTGATAGAAAATATTCTCTACTACCTGTATAAGTATGGAGCGATGCTCAGTATCAACGAACTTTGGGGGGTAGAAGGAATGGATTGGAGGACAAGGCGTTATTTACAGGATTTTGTTTATGTAGGAGAAGTGCCTGCAGACCGGAAACCGGATTGGAGGAAGATATGGACAAGAAATAAACAGGAGTTGTTGACACGGGTAGGGAGGTCGTTGAATCAGAAAGCAGGATATGCCGGATACAGTGCAGAAACCTTGGATAAATATCCGAACCGGAAATACTTGGGAGATGCTTTTTACCACAATATCCGCTATCGGTTCAGTTTTGCCAACCGGTTGTTTTTCAGTTTTTCGGCCGAGAAAGATGCCGGGGAGCCTTTCTTTCGGGGAGCCAATCGGAAAGGATATGATTTTTATGCCGCCTCCTTTCTCTTACAGGACATAGGGCAGTTGAAAACTTTGGTGTTAGGCAATTATCGGGCGAATTTCGGATACGGACTGGTATTGAATACAGGTGCCAGTATGGGACTGGGGACTTCAGTCGCTTCGTTCGGTAGAATGGGAAGCGGTCTGACCAGATTTACATCGACCGCAGAAACCGGTTATCTCCGTGGTATCGGAGGTACATGGCAATGGAACAAACGGTGGAATGTATCGGCCTTTTATTCGTTCCGTAACCTGGATGCACTGGTTGATAACTCTGAAATACGGTCGTTTAAAACTGACGGGATGCATCGGCTTCAGAAAGATTTAGAGAAGAAAAATACAGTTAGCAATCACCTGGTTGGTAGTCATTTATCGTATAACGGCAAATATCTGGAAGCTGGATTAACAGCTGTTTATAACTATTATGATAAACTGTTGAATCCTGTTGAAAAGCTTTATAACCGTTTTGAGCCGAGAGGACGTCAGTTTCTGAACGTCGGTCTGCATTACAAATGGTTTTTAAGCCATCGGTGGATGTGGGCTGGCGAAACGGCCATCGATAGGCAAGGGGCTATTGCTACGCTGAATACTATCCGTTATTCACCGACTGTTCATACTACTTGGATACTTATCAACAGATATTATGACAAACGCTATCATTCGTTGTTGAGCAATGCCTGGGGAGAAAATTCAAAGACCAGTAATGAGGCTGGAATCTGCATAGGACTGGAAACGAAAATCTTACAGTCTGTCAACTTATCGGCTTATGGAGATTTTTTTTATTTTCCTTGGTACCGTTATCAGGTGGACCGCCGGAATACACTGGGAGTTTCAGGTAATATTCAGTTGAGTTATTCACATCCTCATTCACTGGGCGTGTTGATAAGATATGGTATCAAGAATAAGGCGAAGAATCATACTTTATCCGATGAAAGGAAGTACGTATTACCTTATATCCGTCAACGTGTACATGCACAAGTCGCTTATATGCCTTATCCGTTTCTTACTTCCAAGACCGTTGCCGAATTTGTACGTACATCTTATGGAAGCAATGACAAGGAAAACGGCTATGCCTTAGGAGAAACGCTGAAGTTGGCTTCCGAAGATTTTCCGTTACAAGGCAGCATCAGCGGTGTATGGTTCCGGACGGATAATTATGACTCGCGTGTTTATTTGTACGAACCGGGGCTACTGTATACCTTTTCCATGAATTCCCTGGAAGGAAGGGGGTACAGGATGGCGGTGAATTTACGTTACGATGGTGGAAAACGTTGGATGTTGCAAGCCAAATGGGGATGGACCCATTATTCCGACCGTAACCGTATCAGTTCGGGTACCGAAGAAATTGCGGGAAACAACAAAGCGGATATCCAGTTGCAGTTGCGGGTTAAGTGGTGAGAATCATAACAGGATATACACAGATTTGTTATCTTTGTGGTCGGATTATTATTCATTAATGGATTGTTTTATGGCAACTGTCATTTATCCTTCTCCCATTTTTGGTCCGGTGCATAGCCGCCGGCTGGGAGTGTCATTAGGTATCAATCTGCTTCCGGCAGATGGAAAGTTCTGCACATTCGATTGTATATATTGTGAATGTGGGTATAATAAGGACCATCGTCCGCATGCGAAACTCCCTTCCCGCAAGGAGGTATGCGAGGCGTTGGAAAAGAAGTTGAAAGAAATGCAGGAGAACGGACCGGAACCGAATGTTCTGACGTTTGCGGGTAACGGCGAACCGACTTCCCATCCGGAATTTGCCGGTATCATCGATGATACACTGATGTTGCGTGACCGGTATTTCCCCGAAGCCAAAGTCAGTGTATTGAGTAATGCAACGTTCATTCATAAGCCTGAAGTATTCGCTGCCCTGAATAAGATAGACAATAATATTCTGAAACTGGATACGGTTGACAGCGATTATATCCGGTTGGTGGATTGTCCGACGGGACATTACGATGTCAATCGGATTATTGAGGGAATGAAGGCGTTTCATGGAAATCTGATTGTTCAGAGCATGTTTCTGAAAGGAAAGACCGAAACAGGGGTGGATGTAGACAATACGACCGACCGTTACGTGTTGCCTTGGTTGGATGTAGTGAAAGAAATCGCTCCCCGGCAGGTGATGGTCTATACCATCGACCGCGAGACTCCCGACCATGCCTTGCAGAAGGCTACTCATGAAGAACTTGACAGGATTGTAGCTTTGCTGGAGAAAGCCGGTATCAAGGCAAGTGCTTCGTATTGATAATACCGTATAAAACAAAGGCCGTTCCAATTGGAATTTTATTCCCGTTGGAACGGCCTTTATTGTTGATATCCGTGGATAACCTGTTAATTCTTGTTCAGTTCTACAATTTCGCGTCGGGCTACTTCCAGCGCTTCGTTGATGTTGCTACAGATATTTTCCTTACCGAGCAGTTCATAGAAACCTGATTTTTCCAGTACATTGTGCACTTGTGGATTGACACCCGAAAGAATGATATGGATATTTTCCTTTTGGCTCATTTCGCACAGGGTAGTCAGGTTATGGATGCCTGTAGAATCGATGAACGGGACTTTTCTCATACGGATGATACGGATTTTCGGTCTGTCCCCCAGGCTGGCCATGATTTCTTCGAATTTGGTAGCGATACCGAAGAAATACGGACCGTTTATTTCGTATACTTCTACACCGTTAGGTATAATCAGGTGTTCTTCGTGTACCTCCAGGTCGGATTCCTTGTTCGGGTCAATTTCGTCGGTAATGACAGAAATCTGGGTTGTTTCCATGACACGTTTCATGAACAGTACACAGGCGATGACCAATCCCACCTCGATAGCTACGGTCAGGTCGAAGATAACAGTCAGGAAAAAAGTAATCAGCAACACCACTACATCTGCCTTCGGATTTTTCAACAGACCTTTGAACACCCGCCATCCGCTCATGTTGTATGATACAATGACCAGTACTCCAGCCAGACAGGCCATCGGAATGTATTTGGCCAGCGGCATCAGGAACAGCAGAATCAGCAACAGGACAATGGCGTGTACGATACCGGCAATGGGCGAGCGTCCGCCGTTGTTGATATTGGTCATTGTACGTGCGATGGCACCGGTAGCCGGAATACCTCCGAAAATCGGAGAAACAAAGTTGGCGATACCCTGAGCCACCAGTTCGGTGTTGGAATCGTGACGGTCGCCGATGACACCGTCGGCTACAGCTGCCGACAACAGAGATTCGATAGCTCCCAGTACGGCGATGGTAATGGCTACCGGGAACAGGTTCTTGATGGCTTCCCAGTCGAGGGCAGGTACAGCAGCGTCAGGAAGTTGGGCTTTGATGCTGAAGCGATCGCCGATGGTATCGATGCAGGTGATGCCTCCGTACATCTTCAGTAAATAGACTCCTACGGTAACCAGGATGATGGCTACCAGAGAGCCGGGAATTTTTTTCGAGAATTTCGGTGTGATGGCGATGATGAAGATACTGATGATGCTTACCAGGAAGTTCCACCAGTTCACGCTATCAAAATGCCGGGCATAGACCAGCCATTTTCCGATGAAATCGCCCGGTACTTTTTCTCCTTGGAAATCGAGTCCGAAAATATCGGCTATCTGTGTCGTGAAGATCGTAACGGCGATACCGCTGGTAAATCCGATGATGATAGGGTAGGGAATGAATTTGATGACGGTACCGAGTTTGAAGATACCTAATAATATAAGCAATACGCCGGCCATCATGGTGGCTACCATCAGTCCTTCTATGCCGTATTGTTGGATGATTCCATAAATGATAACGATGAATGCGCCGGTAGGGCCGCCTATCTGCACTTTGCTTCCTCCCAGAAGCGAAATGATAAAGCCGGCTACGATAGCCGTGATGATGCCTTTTTCCGGGCTAACCCCTGATGCGATACCGAATGCAATGGCCAAAGGCAATGCCACAATACCTACGATGATACCTGCCATCAGGTCTGTGGTCAGGTCAGCTTTCGTATAGCTTCTCAGCATGGTGAATAGTTTTGGCCTAAAATCAAATCCTTTCATGTTGTTGTTTGTTATAAATTATAAAAAATGATGCAAAAGTATGAATTTCATGGAACAAATCACGAAAAATTCTTGTTTTCTTTTTATATTGTAGAAAGATTCTCGGTTTTATACTTAAAGATGGTTAAATAAAAATTGTAATTATTTCAAATTTGAATTATTCTTTTTATCTTTGCAATACGAAAAAGAAATCTAAGTATAATCACTAATAACTAATCATTATGGGAAAGAGCATTAAAGGAACGAGAACAGAAAAGAATTTGGCAACTTCATTTGCAGGTGAATCACAGGCCAGAATGCGTTACACTTACTTTGCAAGTGCCGCAAAGAAAGAAGGTTTCGAACAGATTTCAGCCATTTTTACTGAAACAGCCGACCAGGAAAAGGAACACGCAAAACGTATGTTCAAATGGTTGGAAGGTGGTAAAGTGGAAATCAATGCAAGTTTTCCGGCTGGTGTCATTGGTTCTACCATCGAGAATCTGAAAGCTGCTGCTGAAGGCGAAAACGAAGAATGGTCTATGGATTATCCGAAGTTTGCCGACATCGCTGACGAAGAAGGTTTCCCGGCTATCGCTAAGATGTACCGTGAAATTGCCGTTGCGGAAAAGGGACACGAAGAAAGATACCTGGCATTGGCCAAGAACATCGAAGATGACAAGGTATTCAAGAAAGATGTTGAAGTGGTATGGCAGTGCCGCAATTGTGGTTACCTGTACGTAGGAAAGGAAGCTCCTGAAACTTGCCCGGCATGTCTGCATCCACAGGCTTACTTCGAAGTGAAGAAGACAAATTATTAAACAGAATTAACTGCATAAATTGATTATTGGATAGAGAGGTCTGGTCCGGTGTTACGGATTAGACCTTTTTCTTCTATCTACATGCTATAGAAGGTTCTAATTTAGAATGGATAAAAATACCTAATTTGAGGTATTGTGTTGTGTTTCAGAAATTCAGAACTTTGTCATACAGAAATTAAAAGAATCAACCTAAAACAAGAAAGGTATGAAAATAAAATCAATTATAGGTCGTGAAATCCTTGATTCACGCGGGAATCCTACCGTAGAAGTGGAAGTGAAGTTGGAATCGGGTATCATCGGACGTGCGTCTGTCCCCTCAGGTGCTTCTACTGGCGAACACGAAGCGTTGGAACTTCGTGATAAGGATGCCAGCCGTTACGGTGGAAAAGGAGTGTTGAAAGCGGTTGAAAATGTCAATAAGATCATTGCTCCTGCCTTGGCAGGCTGGTCTGTATTGGAGCAGCGTGCCATCGATAAGAAGATGCTGGAACTGGACGGTACTAAGACGAAATCGAATCTGGGTGCCAATGCCATCTTGGGTGTATCTCTGGCGGTAGCCAAGGCAGCCGCCAATTACCTGAATGTTCCGTTGTACCGGTATATCGGTGGGGTAAATACGTATGTCTTGCCGGTTCCGATGATGAATATCATCAACGGAGGTTCTCATAGCGATGCTCCGATTGCTTTCCAGGAATTCATGATTCGTCCGGTAGGAGCCGCTTCTTTCCGTGAAGGATTACGAATGGGGGCCGAAGTGTTCCATGCGCTGAAGAAAGTGTTGCACGACCGTGGGCTGAGTACCGCGGTAGGCGATGAAGGCGGTTTTGCTCCGGCATTGAACGGAACCGAAGATGCTTTGGAATCTATCCTGGCGGCTATCCAGAAAGCCGGATACGTACCCGGAAAAGATGTAATGATTGGGATGGACTGTGCTTCTTCGGAATTCTATAAGGACGGTATATACGATTATACCATTTTCGAAGGCGAGAAGGGCAAGAAGCGTACTTCGGAAGAACAGATTGCTTATCTGGAGGAATTGATTGGTAAATATCCGATTGATTCCATCGAAGACGGTATGAGTGAAAACGATTGGGAAGGCTGGAAGCAGCTGACGGCCCGTATCGGCGACCGTTGCCAGTTGGTAGGCGATGACCTGTTTGTTACGAATGTAGAGTTCCTGTCGAAGGGTATCGCTACCGGTTGCGCCAATTCCATTCTGATTAAAGTGAATCAGATTGGTTCGTTGAGCGAAACGCTCGATGCCATCGAGATGGCTCACCGCCACGGGTATACTACGGTTACTTCTCACCGTTCGGGTGAAACGGAAGACGCTACCATTGCCGATATTGCGGTAGCTACCAATAGTGGTCAGATCAAGACCGGTTCGTTGAGCCGTTCGGACCGTATGGCGAAATACAATCAGTTGCTTCGCATCGAAGAAGAACTGGGAGATTTGGCGGTATATGGTTACAAACGTATCAAATCATAATTTGCTGTAGTTAGAGAGAAGGTATGAAGCCGGTCTTGGTTTCATACCTTCATCAAATATAATAAGGTATAGATGAATGGATAAAAATTAGCTGATAGTTTGCTATAAAAAAATATCAGATTTGAACATGTTGGAAATAAGGATATTAGTAACTAAGATAAATAAAATCTGAAAATTTCTTCTCAATATGTTTGCAGGTTTCAGAAAAATGCCTACCTTTGCAACCGCAATCGAGAGAGAAAGCAACGAAACAAAAACTTAATGGTGCGTTAGTTCAGTTGGTTAGAATACATGCCTGTCACGCATGGGGTCACGGGTTCGAGTCCCGTACGCACCGCGAAAGCTCTGATTCTGTAAGGAATCGGAGCTTTTTTTATTACCGGGTATAAGCAGAAACCGGCGCTTTTGTGAAGTAATCAGGTGCAAAAATTTCTGCATCAGTATGCCCATATAATTCCTTTTCTTACCATACTTACCATCTTGGTTTTGATTAACAACCTAAAGTCTGTCCTGAAGAAGAGTTCCAGTTCGTGTATTATCTGTTGGTCGAATTGTTCCAGTGCCATATCTTGCCTGGTCATTTTCTTGCAGGGCTCTTTAAGCCGTCTGTAGATCAGTTTATGCCTGTTGGAATGGGGCATGCTGATTTGTCTGGCATGTGTCAGCCTGTCCACATCTTTCACCTGTTTTCAAATATCTCCAGGAGAGAAAGCGGGTTGGAGCCTGTTGTCATAGAGCGTTGTTTCAGCATGCTTGCCGTAAGCTGTTTTCCTTCAAGTTGGATTTGTCGGTAATGGTGGCGTAACGTTGAATTTACATTGTCTAGGTATGCGTTGATGTCGTGTGCTTCCGATTCATGGCAAAAATATGTCTGTTCTGCTTGTTCCAATGTTTCTGCAGGATGGAAGTCTTCAGACTTACGTCTATAACCTTGTTATTGACTATGATACGGAGCATGATTGTTGATTTGCTGTCTTTTTGAAGCTTTCTATGCTTCAGATAAAAGTAAATGGAAAAATAAGAATAAATATTAATTGTGTCTATATCACAGACGGGTGTATGGGATATGGATAAGACATAACTTATGGTTTTGAGTGGAGTGTAATATGTTGATTATTAATGGTCTTGAATAAAAGACTATAAGAAAAAATAAAGTAGATGTGTGATTTTTAGATATTTGTTAAGGTCATAAGAAAAGGTTCAAATCGTTTTTTCTAAGCCATCGTTTATTTGTATGAATATCAGGTATTCTATTTAGGGTCTGCTGAATAAGTACGTTCCAGCAATCCGATAATCGAGAATTCCGGTGCGATTCTCTTGTAATTCTCCAGAACGCTTCGGATTTCTCATTCCGTAAGCCATCAAAATGAGGGCACGAAGAAGTTCTCTAAGGAACTTCATCACATTCTTTACGAAATAGCACATACCGGTCCAACAGGCAGCCGTTTCCGGCAGCTTGGCTCTGATGTTGTTGGCACGGTAAATCCGTTTACCGGTACCGAATGTGCCTTCCACCTCATTCCTTTCACCCACAGCCTTCTGGAGTTCGGCCTTGGAAATCCCTTCCTTGGGCGGTCTTCCCAAAGGTTTCCCCATAGCCTTGATCTCAAGTTCCTTCATCAACAGGCGGTTGTTCCTGTTCATGTAGATCTTGTCTGCATAGACTCTCGCCGGAAAGTATCCCAAACGTTCCCTGTACAGATCTATCTGGAGTTCCAGGTCGGACTCTTCGTTGTAGGCGTCCCAGCTGTGATGGTCAATGAATGTATACCCTTTGACAACGCTCGCCCCTATCTTGGCGCCGAATTCGGTAGGTGCCTTGGACTTGCCACGTACAATGGGGCGGACATGGGGCTGGAAGATACTCACGATACGGTCGGTGACCCTGTTGGTGTCGTTCCTGTACATGAATTCCTGCTGGTGGTACATGGTGACGATGGCTTTCAGAGTCCTTTTCTCATCACGTCTCAAGGCATCCAGCAGCTGTGTGCCGTTTACCGCAACCAACCTGACGAAAGAACGTATATCACGCATAAGATAGTTGAGCATGAGACCTTTACATTTCTTTACTCTGGACCGGGACTTCTTCTTGAGCTTGACCAGACCGAGATATACCTTCCTGGCCTGTTCCCCGAACGTGGGCGGGAGAGGAAGATGGAACTTCCTGCACAGCTTCGCGATATAACGGTTGATGACCCGGCTGCCGTCCTCAAGCAGATCCACATCCGTGGGGTAACGCACTTCGGCATCACAGCAGGTGGCGTCAATCTTCATGGAGCCTTTGTGGAGAGTGCCGGAGCTGTCTATGAAGGTGTCAGAGTCTCCGGAGTCCTCCCGGTTATCCCCGGAATCCTCCTTGTCATTTCTGGCGGAATCTTCCCTCCTTATGCTGAGCTTCAGAAGCGCATCCGTAAAACTGTTCAGGTCGCTGATCTGAAGGCGTTTGCGGATGGTCACGAACAGGCTCGGATCGAATACAGGTGCTTCCGTATACTCACTCAAGCCCAGCATGTACTGCATATAAGGATTCTCCTAGATGGCCAGGATGGTCTCCTCATCGGACAGGTTCATCTTATGTTTCACAATCAGTGCGCCGACAACCATGCGGGCAGGCTTGTTACCGGCTCCCATATAACGGTTGTTCAGTCTGGAATTGTAATATCTCTCTATCTCATCCCATGGGAGTTCATCACCCATACGTATCCAACGGTTGGATTTGGGAAGATTATCCAGTGAGGAGCGAAAAGCCTCAAAAGTCAGCTGTTTACCTTGCGATTTGTACTTCATAAAGTTGGTTTTAACACTTAAAGATACTAAATTCAGTGGTAAAAAGCAAATTTAAAGAGTGAAAATTATTGATAAACAACGGATTAACTTATTCAGCAGACCCTAATTATTTTAATTGTTCTACTTAATTTAGAAATAGTTCCTGAATACTCTACTAATAACTTAAAATTGTTCAAGTTCCATTCAACTGATTTATTAGAAGGTCTAGAAATTTGACTAGAATTTATTAAATCGTTATCGATATAATCAGACAAATTCCAATCAGTTTCTACTTGTTTAATCCAATTCTTAGCTTTCTTTTCTACCTCGGAGTCCTTTGGAGCTAATTTCTCTAACTCACTATAGCTATCTGCTAACATACTAGCAGTTCCGTATTTACTAAAGAAAGCTATATCTTCTATCACTTCTAAAGCTCTTAAAGATTTTTCTTTATCTTCTTTAGAATATTTTAGATTTTCTGTTAAATATTTTAAAACTAATTTGCCCTCTTCAGTATTTTGAATATTGTAAAGATTCTTATCATAAGCTAATTTAATAATAAGTTTCTTAGCTGATGCTAAACTTTGATATAATTCAAACTTATTAATAAAAACTATAGACTCGAATTCATTATTCTTGAACAATCCACAGAAATTAGAGGATCCATATAATTTATATTCAGGTTTAGTAATCGATTCAAAACATTTGTAACTTTCTGGATAACTATATGATTTCTCTTGAAAATCGGAATTAGGAAGTCCGAGCAACCAATTATATTCTTGAAGAAAAGTCCTTTCTACTACTTTGTCATCAGAGCTTCTAAATTTTCTATAAACTACAGAATCCGTTTCTACTTCTACTGGTACTTTGATTAGTTCAGTTTTAACTGCTCTCAATTTTCCTGAAATAATAGAAATTTGTCTTTTAGCGTTATTATACTCAGGTAGATATTTCTTTTTAATACTTCCTGAATTAGAAGCTCCAACGCTAGTATTATTTAAATCCTGAACGATGTCAAGAATCCCTTTCTTTGAACTTTTCTTTTCGATTTCCTTAATTATTTCCGAGTAATAATATAAAGAATCCTGAAGTTTGATTCTTTCATCTTCTGAAATTAAAGGAACTTCTTTTGCTTCAGTTTTATAAATAGTTGATTTAACTTTTACATATTCTGTAGACTCCTTATAGCTAAACCAAGATAATGGATTTACTTGAGCATTGGTTGAAATAACTGACATAAATAAAACGGATGATATAACTATTGATCTCATTAATTTAATTTATTAATTTAACACTTTGTTTAATATATCACAAATCACTTTAGCTTGACTCCCTTTATTTTGATCATGCCAAAAGCAATCTGTAATTACTTTATTCTCGGATAATCTCAAAGCTTCATATAAGAAAGGTAAATTATCCACAAGACAATCTTGATAAGCATTAAAGAATTGTTCTTGAGGATCTAGGTTTTCGAATACGGACTCTTGAGTCTTATTATCCCAACCTAATCCAGCCAGTTCATATTTAAGCGGTTCGGGTTTTCCTATTCCTGTGTATGGGTGTTCGGCAATATCTTCCAATAAGGTTTTGATTTTGTTTAAGATAGCCTTGTTTCC
>ULKP01003488.1_pt1 | contig 13888 bp, 10 predicted proteins | sample 1951191 | NCBI WGS metagenome assembly ULKP01 (sample SAMEA4835504, study PRJEB28245) | human gut metagenome | biome: gut microbiome; material: fecal sample | place: Denmark | collected 2008
CGGTTACAAGCTCCTCGGACACCGCATCAGGAATTCCCGTGGGGCTTACGAACACAGATGCGCCCTGTACAGGAAAAAAATTGTTGTTGGTAATATGAATTTTTAGTGAACCCACGTTATTTGTAATTGCCATTTTCTATTTCCTCATTTATAATTCTATTCGTAACTGTCGCATAAGAGGGCAGTCGTTTCACTACAATATATGCAGATTATTTTTATATATTCGGAAGGAGAATCGATATGGCATATTTCCCAATGTACATAAATCTTGAAAATAAGAAGGTCATCGTAATAGGCGGAGGAAAGGCAGCGCTCAGAAAGATTAACTCACTGCTTTATTTTGGCGCAAAGATCGCAGTTATAGCTCCGAAGATATGCGATGATATAAAGGCTTTAAAGGGCATAAATGTGCATGAGAGCAACGTGGCTCTTGATATCCTGCAGAACGCGGATATAGTTGTGGCAGCCACAAGACGTCTAGAGATCAATGCAAAGATAGGCAAATACTGCAACGACAATGATATCATGGTGAATGTGGCTGACAACAAAGATCTCAGCAGTTTCCTTTTCCCTGGAGTTATCGTGAGAGGAGATCTTGTTGTGGGTGTGACGACTGGAGGCAACAGTCAGGCAGTGTCGAAGCAGATCAGGAACATGATAGACAGGATGCTCCCAGAGGAGTATGAGACCCTCACAAGAAAGATGGGAGCATATACAGAGCTTGCAAATGTCAACATAAAGACACCGTCACTGAGGGAGGAGGCTCTCGATGAACTCGTAAAGACAGCCCTCTCGAACAAATGTGTCCTTGATGACAAGAAAGCGAACAAGATACTTGATAAATATTACCGTGAGGACGCAGCCAGAAGAAACGGCTGATGATATGGGGAAGATAGAGTGCGGATGACGTTATATCGTTATAGTTACAAGATGTTTACAAGGAAAAACCTGTATTTATCGGCATATTTGTTGATATTTGCACTTGAATTATCTGATAATTATGATACAATAAATATGATTGTTATAGTATGCAACATGAGAGTGGGCTTTGGCCCACTCTTAATTGTTGTAAAGGTCTTATAAGAGAAAGGTGGTCGTATTACGAAGAGAGCAGATATTGAGGCAAAGACAGTTGAACTGGTAACTCCGATCATTGAGGCAAACAACCTTGAGCTTGTGGATGTGGAGTACGTGAAGGAAGGCAGTGATTATTATCTGAGAGTGTATGCTGACAAGGAAGGCGGCATCACGATAAATGACTGCGAGATAGTAAACAGGGCATTGGGAGACCTTCTCGATCAGGAGGATTATATCAGTGATGCATATATACTGGAGGTAAGTTCACCGGGACTTACAAGACCACTGAAGAAAGAGAACGATTTTAAGAGAAGTATTGGTAAGGTAGTTGAGATCAAGACATTTGTCAAGATAAATGGTGCAAAGGAGTTTGAGGGTGTGCTTAAGGCATATGATGACGCTACGGTTACCATAGAATTCGAGGATGAAACAGAAGTTACAATATCAAGAAAAGATATTTCTATGATACGTTTAGCATTTATATATTAGGAGGATAAAAAGGTGTCAGAGATCATTGAAGCATTGAATCAGCTGGAGAAGGAGAGAAACATAAGCAAGGATGTACTGCTTGAGGCTATTGAGAGATCACTCAAGACAGCCTGCAAGAAGGATTTCAATACAGACGAGAACATAACAGTTTCACTTGACAGAGAGACAGGAGAGTGCCATGTGTACGCAGCCAAGGAGGTTGTTGATGAGGTTGAAAATCCGTCATTTCAGATATCTCTCAGCCAGGCTAAGATGCTGAACAGAAGATATGAGATTGGCGATACGGTAAATGTTGAGATAACAACAAAGAACTTTGGTAGAATAGCGGCTCAGCGTGCGAGAAATGTCATAGTTCAGGCAATTAATGAGAACGAGAGAGCTGCTATATACGATCATTTCCATATGAAAGAGAAGGATGTGGTTACAGGAATCGTTGAGAGACAGGTCGGAGACAGTGTGAATGTAAGTCTTGATGATAAAACAGAGGCACTCTTGAAGCCATCAGAGATGATCGAGGGCGAGACATATGAGAGAGGCGACAGGATCAAGCTGTATGTGACTGAGGTCAAGAAGACAAACAAGGGACCAAAGATCGTGGTTTCAAGAACACATCCAGAGCTTGTGAAGAGACTGTTTGAGAAGGAAGTTACAGAGATCGCGGACGGCGTTGTTGAGATCAAGAGCTTCTGCAGAGAGGCCGGTTCAAGATCAAAGATCGCTGTGTGGTCAAATGATGAGAATGTTGATGCTGTAGGAGCCTGTGTCGGTGTAAACGGAGACAGAGTAAATGCGGTTGTCGCAGATTTAAATGGCGAGAAGATAGATATCATCCCTTGGAGTGAGAACCCTGCTGAGTTTATTTACAACGCACTCAGTCCATCAGATGTTGAGGATGTATCTGTTGATCTTGATGAGAAGAGTGCATTTGTCGTAGTGCCTGATACACAGCTTTCACTTGCCATAGGTAAGAAAGGTCAGAATGCAAGACTTGCAGCAAAGCTCACAGGATATAAGATCGATATCAAGAGTCATTCAAAGGCTGAGGAGATGGGTTATTTCGACGATCAGGCATCAGACGGTGGTTATGACAAAGATTTTGATCCATACGGAAGCGATGATGATTATTATGATGAGGTTGACGATGATAAAGATGCCAAGTCAGCTTCAGTTGACATAGATGAAACCGATGACACAGGCGTAGAGGAATAGTCATTTACATTTGGTTATGACGATGCGCTGCACTTGTCCGGAAGATACCGGACGGCACATGAAAAGAAACAGGGAGTGATGAGATGGCAAAGAAGATACCTCTGAGGCAATGTCTTGGATGCCGTGAGATGGTTCAGAAGAATCAGCTTATCAGGATTGTCCGCAGCAGTGACGGTGCGTTTGCAGTTGACGCCACAGGAAAGCTTAGCGGCAGAGGCGCCTACATATGTAGGAAAACGGACTGTCTGAAGAAGGCGGTCGGAAGTAAAGCCCTTGAGAAGTCTTTCAAGGTGAGCATACCTTCTGAGGTTTATGAACAATTAGACAAGGAGCTGCGTGATATTGAAGAACAATAAGATATACTCGACTATTTCTTTGTGTGCTAGAGCGAGAAGGCTCTGCAGTGGCAATTTTTCAGTAGAGAGAGCGGTAAAGACTCAGAGTGCATATGTTGTTATAGTTGCAAAGGATGCCTCTGACAATACAAAGAAACTTTTCGACCAGAAGTGCAACTACTATGGAATCCCATATTACGAGTACGGAACCAAGGATGAGCTTGGCAAGTACACGGGAAACGAGATGAGGACATCGGTGGCTATACTGGACGAAGGTTTTGGCAATCAGATCATAAAGTATATGAATGTAAATGAAAACATGGAGGTGTAACATTTGGCAAAAATCAGAGTACACGAATTATCAAAACAGTTGAACATTTCAAATAAAGATATTATAGATACCCTTGGTGCAAAGGGAATAGAGATCAAGAGTCACATGTCAAATCTTGATGACTCAATGGTGGCAATAGTTAAGTCAAAGTTCAGTGGTGCTGGAAACGCTCCAAAGCAGGCAGCAGCCAAGACAGAGACTCCAAAGCAGCAGGCAAAGCCAGTGGTTCCGAAGCAGGAGCCAAAGCAGCAGATAAAGCCACAGACCGCTGCCGAGACTGTGAAGACACAGACTGTTAGGACAGAGACTCCAAAACAGCAGCAGACAAAGGCAGAAACACCTAGACAGACTTCTGCAAGAGAGGACAATCAGGCAGCCAGACAGGGGGCTGGCAATCATGTTAGATTTGCCAGAGAGGATAAGAACAGCGGCAAGATGAATAATAACGGAAACAGAGTCAGATTTAACAACGACAGACAGGGCGGCACTGACAGAGCAAGATTCAGTGGCGACAGAAATCAGAACGACAGAAATCAGGGCGACAGGCCAAGATTTAACAGAGATGGTCAGGGCGACAGAAACCAGGGCGACAGACCAAGATTTAATAGAGACGGTCAGGGCGACAGAAATCAGGGCGACAGACCAAGGTTTAATAGGGACGGCCAGGGCGACAGACCAAGGTTTAACAGAGATGGTCAGGGTGACAGAAACCAGGGCGACAGACCAAGATTTAACAGAGATGGTCAGGGTGACAGGAACCAGGGCGACAGGCCAAGATTTAACAGAGATGGCCAGGGCGACAGAAACCAGGGCGGCGGCCGTTTTGGCAGAGACGGAGGCGACAGAAACCAGGGCGGAAGAGGCTTTGGAAGAGATGGCGGAAACCGTTTCAGCAATCGTATCAACATGCCATTTGGCAAGGATGACGAGGATGACAGCCCGGCTCAGAAGAGAGCACCTTTTAGAAGAGACCGCAAGGACTTCGACGCCAAGGAGATGCCAGGCAAGGATCTGAAGAGTCAGAACAGAGACAATTACAACAGAGATAAGAATAAGCCTCGTAAGGGTAATAGAAGATCTCCAGAGGAGGTTGAGGCAGATATCAGCAGACTTGCAAAGAATGTCAAGAGCAAGCCTCAGAAGAAGCAGCAGACACCACAGGAGGATCCGGATGCAATCAGAACCATCACACTTCCAGAGACAGTTACACTCAAGGATCTTGCCGATGCGGTTAAGACACCTGTAACAGCTCTCATAAAGAAGCTTTTCCTTGCAGGAAAGATGGTTAATGTGAACTCTGAGTTCTCATTTGATGAGGCTTCAGAGATCGCTCTCGAGTACAACTGTATAGCTGAAGAAGAGGAGAAGGTAGATGTTATCGAGGAACTCCTGAAGGAGGACGAAGAGGACGAGAAGGATATGGTTTCAAGACCACCTGTTGTCTGTGTTATGGGTCACGTTGACCACGGTAAGACATCACTCCTTGACGCTATCAGACAGACAAAGGTAACATCAGGTGAGGCTGGTGGAATCACACAGGCCATTGGTGCATCAGTTGTCGATGTAAATGGTCAGACTATAACATTCCTTGATACTCCTGGACATGAGGCGTTCACAGCAATGCGTATGCGTGGTGCACAGAGTACAGATATCGCTATCCTTGTTGTAGCTGCCGATGATGGAGTAATGCCACAGACAGTTGAGGCTATAAACCATGCAAAGGCTGCCGGAATAGAGATCATCGTAGCGATCAACAAGATCGATAAGGAAAGTGCCAATATAGAGAGAGTTAAGCAGGAGCTTACAGAGTATGAGCTTATCCCAGAGGATTGGGGCGGTTCAACAATATTCTGTCCTGTATCTGCACATACTAAGGAAGGTATCGACAATCTCCTTGAGATGATACTTCTAACAGCAGATGTGCTTGAACTCAAGGCAAATCCTAACAGAAAGGCAAGAGGTATCGTCATAGAGGCTGAGCTTGACAAGGGACGCGGACCTGTTGCAACAATGCTTGTACAGAAGGGAACACTCCATGTTGGAGATTACATCGCAGTAGGTGCTTCACACGGTAAGGTTCGTGCTATGACGAACTCAAGAGGAGAGAGAGTTACAGAGGCTCTTCCATCAACACCTGTACAGATCCAGGGACTTAACACAGTACCTGATGCAGGTGAGATATTCATGGCAGTTGACAATGAGAAGGAAGCCAGAACCATATCTGAGACGTATATCTCACAGGGTAAGGAGAAGCTCCTTGCAGATACAAAGCAGAGAATGTCACTTGACGATCTGTACAGCCAGATCCAGGCCGGCAACCTCAAGGAACTCAAGATCATCATCAAGGCAGATGTACAGGGTTCAGTTGAGGCCGTTAAACAGAGCCTTTTAAAGCTCTCAAATGACGAGGTTGTCATCAAGTGTATACATGCAGGTGTAGGTGCTATCAACGAGTCAGATATAATTCTTGCGTCAGCATCAAATGCCATCGTAATTGGTTTCAATATCAGACCGGATGCGAGAGCAAAGGATATGGCAGACAGCGAGGGCGTAGATGTTCGTCTGTACAGAGTCATCTACAATGCAATAGAGGATATTGATTCAGCAATGAAGGGTATGCTTGATCCTATATATGAGGAGAAGGTCATCGGACACGCAGAGATCAGACAGACGTACAAGGCTTCTGGTATCGGTGTCATTGCCGGTTCATATGTTCTCGACGGAACAATCAACAGAAACTGCAGCGTAAGGATCACAAGAGAGGGCAATCTTATATTTGAAGGAAAACTTGCTTCACTCAAGAGATTTAAGGATGACGTAAAGGAAGTTAAGTCAGGATTCGAATGTGGTATGGTATTTGAGAACTTCCAGGACGTTGCAGAGGAAGATCAGATAGAGGCATACGAGATGGTAGAGGTGCCTAGAAAGTAGTAATAGATATGAGAAAAAACAGTGTAAAGAATAACAGGATAAATGGTGAGGTTCAGAGGGAACTGAGCAGGATCATAAGTCGTGAGATCAAGGATCCCAGAATATCACCTATGACATCAGTTGTTGATGTGGTTGTCACACCTGACCTCAAATTCTGTAAGGCATATATCAGTGTCCTGGGAGACCAGGATGCTGTTGATTCCACATTTGCAGGGCTGACCAGTGCGATGGGATATATCAGAAGAGAGCTTGCTCATTCTGTAAATCTTCGAAACACTCCAGAGATAACATTTATCATGGATCAGTCCATAGAGTATGGTGTTAACATGTCCCACAAGATAGACGAGGCTATTGGAAAGCACGGGGACGAGACAGAAGATATAACAGATGATTCAGATGACAGTGAAGAATAATGAAAAATGAGCATTGTGGCAGTTGTGCATGGGCAAACTGTCACAATGTATATTCCTACATCGAGCCGGCGGGAGGTATATATGAACGATCTTATAAGAGAGATAGAGAATGCAGACAGTATAGCCATAACAGGACATATAAATCCTGATGGTGACTGTATAGGTTCTACACTTGGAATGTATAACTATATAACAAGCAATTACCCTGGTAAGAAAGTTCAGGTATATCTTCAGGAATTTCCTGATGTATTCATGTTTTTGAATGGCGCATCTGAGGTCAAGCATGAGACTGATGATGAGATCTATGATCTGTTCATGTCACTCGATTGTGGGGATCCGGATAGATTCACTCCATTTGCACAGTATTTTGAGACTGCAAAGAGGACGCTGTGCATAGATCATCATATATCCAACAAGGGCTTTGGCGATGTGTGCTATGTGGAGCCACAGGCGTGCTCTGCAGCGGAGGCAATCTTCAAACTCCTTGATGAGGATAAGATAAATCAGCCTTGCGCCGAGGCGCTATACATGGGAATAGTTCATGACACTGGCGTGTTTAAACATAGCAATACGACAAGATCAGCTATGACGATTGCCGGAATTCTGATCGAGAAGGGCGCCAGACCAAGTTTTGTTATAGATGAAACATTTTATAAGAAGACTCTTACACAGAACAAGCTTCTGGGTTACGCACTGCTCGGTATGAAGCAGTTTGCAAATGGCAAGATTGCGCATACATTGCTTACTTTTGAAGATTTCGAAAAGTTTGGTGCTTCAAAGATGGATACGGATGGCATAGTCGATCAGTTGAGACTTACATCAGGAACAGAGGTTGCATTTTTCATGTATCAATCTGGCGAGAATGAGTATAAGATATCACTCAGAGCAAATAACATCGTGAATGTGAGCGAGATCGCATGCAGCCACGGCGGCGGCGGTCATGTAAAAGCAGCGGGATGCAATATAAAAGGTGATCCGGATAAGATAGTTGCAGAGATAGTCGCAGAGATTGAAAAGCAGTTGGTATAAAAACAGCTTAAAGTTTCTTGGATAGGAATAAATAATAATTATGATAGACGGTTTTATCAATATATATAAGGAGCAGGGCTATACATCATTTGATGTGGTTGCAAAGCTCCGGGGTATACTAAAACAGAAAAAGATAGGTCATACCGGAACTCTCGATCCCATGGCGGAGGGAGTTCTTCTTGTGTGTCTTGGAAGTGCCACAAAGATGTGTGATCTTCTGACGGAGAAGAATAAGACATATACGTGTACGATGCTGCTTGGCAAGACCAGTGATACGGAGGATGTCACAGGTAAACTCACAGATGTGACAGACATCTATCCTGATGAGCAGACAGTCATTGAGACAGTGATGAGTTTTGTCGGGGATTACATGCAGATCCCACCGATGTATTCTGCCATCAAGGTAAATGGCAAGAAGCTTTATGAGCTTGCAAGAGCCGGGCAGGTCATAGAACGGCAGCCGAGACCTGTTACGATACACAGTATTCAGATACTTTCGACAGATCTTCCGAGGGTAACATTTGACGTGAGTTGTTCCAAGGGTACTTATATAAGAAGTCTCTGCCGGGATATCGGAGAAAAGCTGGGCTGCGGAGCCGTGATGGAGAGACTTATCAGAACAGAGGTGAAAGGCTTTACTATAGAAGAAAGTCTGACACTTGATGCCGTGGAGAAGGCAAGGGATGATGGAACGCTTATGCAGCATGTGCTCACAACAGACAAGCTTATGCCGGATATTCCAGAGCTCCATATATCAGCAAAGGGTGAGAAGCTTCTTGCAAATGGCAATAAACTCTCTGCGGATTCATTTGTGGAAAATCAGATATACAGGGACACATACGTCAAGGTGTACGATGAGAACGGGAGATTTGCAGCACTGTATGAATACAGCGATGAGAAGAGGCAGTATGTGCCGTTCAAGATGTTTCCGGTGAGCAGATGATTTCGAGCGGGTTTAATGGTAAGGTGATAAGTCTGGCAGTGATCGCTAGATGATCCAGTTTATAAATATATATTTTATGTAATTTAGGACAGACAGTTATGATTCATATAAAGGATACGAAGAAGATACAACTAAACAGCACAGAGCGTACAGCGGTTGCCCTTGGAAAGTTTGACGGAATCCATCAGGGGCATATGCTTCTGATAGAGCAGGTGTTAAAACTTCAGAAGCAGGGCTACATGGGAGTTGTGTTCACATTTGACATGAGGGAAAATCATGTGTTCGATGTGAGTAATATGAAGACCATATATACATCTGAAGAGAAAGCACAGGTGGTATCGGATACAGGTGTTGACGTTCTGGTCGAATATCCGTTTGATGATGCATTTGCTGCAACAGAGCCAGAGGCTTTTATCAGGGATATACTGGTGGGTATGATGAGAGCCGGATATGTGGTGGTTGGAAGTGACTATAGATTCGGCAGAGACAGAAAAGGTGATGTGGAGACCTTGAAGAGTCATGCGGAGGAGTATGGTTATAAGGTCATAGTCATAGACAAGCTGGAGCAGGATGACGAGGTGGTGAGTTCCACAGTCATAAGAAGGAATATATCCGAGGGCGACGTGAGAGCGGTAATACCGATGCTGGGAAGACCGTACAGCATGACCGGTGAGGTCGTGTCAGGAAAACAGCTTGGGAGAACTATCGGAATCCCAACTGCAAATATGCTGCCGCAGGATCATAAGCTATATCCGCCAGCGGGGGTGTATGCATCCAGGATAAAGATCGTAAAAGGCGAACATGCAGGTCACGAGGATCCATTCAGGATGTATATGGGAATCACCAACATAGGTGATAATCCTACGGTGAATGATAATGGCAATATAACCATAGAGACCAATATATTTGATTTTGACAGGGATATATATGGCAATATCATAAAAGTTGAGCTTATACAGAAGATTCGTGGTGAGAAGAAATTTGCAGGTATTGAGGAACTAAAGAAGCAGATGTCAAACGACATAGATGCAGCAAAAAAAATAATTGCAGATAGTAAATTGGTAAAATAGCACAGAAAACATTGGCAAAAATGCGGATAAATAATGACTGGTTATTTGTTCTCATGAAGGTGTTTTCTGTGCTATATTTTTAATAATAGGGTATTTTTTAGGAGGAAAAAGGAAGTACAAGGAGGAAAAGAAAATGAGAAAGGGAACAGGGAGCAGAATCCTGGCGTATGTTCTCACCTTATGCATGATCATCGGCAGTATAACCTGGCCGGAGATCACAGCTAAGGCGGAGACTATCACAAAGGATCTGAAACCGGACACCGGCTGGAAGACGGTGACTGCGGCAACAGATGAGTGGAGTGATTATGGAAAGGCGGAGATCAGGTTTTCGCCGTCATCAGATCTTGCATCTATGAAGGCTATTGCGGATGCGGGATACAAGACGCTCAAGATCACATATGCGGTTGATACATTTACCGCTGCAAGTGGACAGAATGCGGGAGTTATGCCATTTGCATCATATGGGTCTTCATGGTCAAATAATGACAAGTGGATCGATCTGTCCAAGACCGGTCAGTTTGAGACCGTACTTGATCTGGCATCTATCAGCACAACCAGCACGGAGAAGGTGGCATTTGGTATACAGGTTGCCAATCTTCAGGAGAACAGCACGATCAAATTCAGGATCGTGTCAGCGGTTCTCTCAGGAACAAAGAGCACCTCGGGCGGTTCGTCTGGGGAGTCAGGCGGTTCAGGCGACAGCGGATCAGGCAGTGCAGATCTTGATTCAATTGGAAACACAAGTTCAAGCGTAACTGCAAGCCTTGCCGATGGAGATGGAACAGCCAGGGGAGATGGCTACTACGAGACAGAGATAACGATAAATAACAAGAGCAATTCATACATAGCTGACTGGATAGCGGTAGCTGATGTGAATGGTTCGGTAACTGCAGTTAAGGATTACAGCAGCTGGTCAGCTCTTAAGGGTGTATTCAGTGATGGAAAGCTGTACATATATCCAAACACATCCAAGAAGTCAGGTGCAGTAAATGCCGGTTCGAGCGTGAGATATTCAAAGCTTGGCTACACAGGTACGGCAAACGGTGTGTCTATAACAGGTGTCAAGGTGTACTACAGCTCACAGTCAGGTGCATTTGACTCATTTATCGGTTCGCTTTCATCATCATCTGGCGGAGCCGGGGACAACACAGGTGAGATCAATACAGATGTTGAGTACAATTATGCAAAGCTTCTTCAGGAGTCACTGTATCTTTATGATGCGAATATGTGCGGAAGTGATGTATCTGCAAAGAGTGAGTTCTCTTGGAGATCAAACTGTCATACTGAGGATGCAAAAACAACATATAATGGAAAGACTGTGGATGTCAGCGGTGGATACCATGATGCGGGAGATCATGCCAAGTTTGGTCTGCCACAGGCATATTCGGCTACAGTTCTAGGACTTGCGCACATGGAGTTTGCTGAGGCATTTGCGGATACTGCTACAGAGGCACACTACAAGAGGATCATGGACAGATTCGTTGATTATTTCAAGAGATGCACAGTCCTTGGAAGCGATGGTTCGGTTCAGGCTTTCTGTTATCAGGTCGGTGATGGAAATGTAGATCATGGATACTGGGGAGCTCCGGAAAAGCAGTCATCTAGAAGTGGACAGGCAACATTCACATCTGATTCGGATACGTGTACAGATATCGTTTCAGAGACAGCTGCGGCACTTGCGGCATATTATATAAATTACAAGGATAAGAAAGCGCTTTCCTATGCGGAGAAGCTTTTCACATATGCGGATACAAAGGCTAAGAAGAATAGCTCGGGTCCGGCATCTGGTTTCTATAACTCGGATTCATGGGAAGATGACTATGCCCTTGCGGCGGCTCTTCTGTACAAGGCTACAGGTAAATCAGCATATGCAACAAAATACAATAATGTATATGGTGGCAGAACAAATCCTAACTGGGCTCTTTGCTGGAATAACGTGGCTCAGGCGGCTCTGCTCTACAGTCCTAATTCATCAAAGAAGAGTGTGTTCGTGGAGAACCAGTCAGGACTTATAGCAAGCAAGACACAGTCAGGAGATAACAACTTCTGCCTGATAGACAGCTGGGGATCGGCGAGATATAACACTGCTCATCAGATGACAGGTCTTCTGTATGATACTATATATGGAAAGAATGATTATTCATCATGGGCAAATGGTCAGATGAGGTACATACTTGGCAACAATGCAGGTTCAAAGTGTTTCGTTGTCGGTTACAACAAGTATTCATCAAAGTACCCTCATCACAGAGCCTCAAGCGGATATCAGGGTTCTGTAACTGGAAATGCATATACAAAGCAGGCACATGTATTAGTCGGTGCTTTGGTTGGCGGCCCGGCGAGTTCGAGTACATCCTATGTAGATAGCTCAGAAGATTATAACCAGAACGAGGTTGCACTGGATTATAATGCAAGCCTTGTGGGTGCAGCAGCCGGACTTTATCTGTATGTAAAGAACAGCGGAACAGATGAGGAGAAGGCAGCACAGAAGGTAGTTCCAAAGAGCGAGGTGTCGTCAGAGCTCAGGACGATAAGCGGGGAGTCAGGTGGAAATGTCACCACTGAGACTACAACAAAGACAACTACCACAGAGAAGGCAACAAAGAATCCTTCATCTGGATCCAGCGCGGGTTCGACAGGATCAACAACAGGTTCATCAACAGAAAAGACTACAGAGTCTTCTACGGAAACTCAGGTTATACCAGTCAAAGGAATCACATTTGACCAAACGGCGCTTACTATGAAGGTAGGTGAGAGTGGACAGATAAAAGCCACAGTCACACCAGCGGATGCGACAGACAGCTCACTCGTGTGGACAAGCTCTGACAGGACAAAGGTATCGGTTCAGAATGGCAAGATAACGGCACTTACAGCCGGAACGGCCACCATCACCGCAAAGGCAAAGGATGGTTCAGGAGTTAAGGCTGAGTGCAAAGTCAAGGTTCTTGAGCCGGGAAAACTGTCATGCGAAACTTCTGGAAAGGCATGGAATGCTCTTGTCTATGGATACGGGGATGTTTCTTCAGAACGCATAGGCTTAAGTAATTGTGGCGAGACTGAGCTGAGCGATGTGAAGGCGAGTCTCAAGACCGGAAGTAATTTCCAGATCACAGTATATCCTGCAGGTCAGATAGCAGCCGGACAGGAGACCTCTGTTGAGGTGAGACCTGTGACAGGCCTTGCTGCAGGAAGCTATAGCGATACACTTGTGATCACAACAGCAAATGGAACAGCGAATATACTTCTTAAAGCGAAAGTCGCAAAGTCTGAGAACACAGCTAGTGTGTCACTTGCCAAAAAGGCAGTTTCATCATCATCTGTAACAGTTGAGAGCTATGTATCAGGTACAAATACAGGAGTTGAATATGCAATATCTACAGTTCCTGTCGAAGACGCGGATAGTCTCACATGGCAGGACGGCGCATATTTTGCAGGACGCAAGGCATTTACAAAGTATTATGTATATGGACGAATGAAGGCAACTTCAAATCTGAATGCCGGTGCAAAGAGCAAGGCACTTGAGATTGTGACACTTGTGTCAGATCCATACACGATAGATGTTGGACGACTTGGTGACAGAGAATATGTTGGAGCTTTGGTAGATGGCAATGGCAATCCAACTGTAAGAGTGTCTGAGTCGGGTGGAAATATACTGGTTTCATTTACACAGAGCGGTGATTATACTGTGACGGGCGATGGTGCAGATGTGGCGGTTGATACCGGAAAAGCAGGCAGTATCACGATAGACAGTGCTGTGGTAAAGAAACTCACAGTAGATCTAGGCAATTCTGGAACATTCGTGATCAGTGTGCTTGGAAACAATATCGTCTCAGATGGAATCAAATGTATGGAGGATTCCGCGGGATCGGGTGTTGTGAAGATAAATGGAAATGGCGATTCATCAGTGATAGTTTCATCAACACCAGATGCTCCGGCTGTGAAGGCTGACGGAGATGTTGAGATATCAGGCATAAAGATAAAGTCTGAGGGCAAGGGCGTTGAATCAGCTGGCACAGTGAAGATATCCGGTGGCAGCAACAAGATAGAGGCAGTGTCTGAGGCTG
>ULKP01002737.1_pt1 | contig 13831 bp, 10 predicted proteins | sample 1951191 | NCBI WGS metagenome assembly ULKP01 (sample SAMEA4835504, study PRJEB28245) | human gut metagenome | biome: gut microbiome; material: fecal sample | place: Denmark | collected 2008
AGGACTGTTTTCTGTATTGGGCAAAGTAGCTGCCTCTTTTGCCAAAAATACAGACAACAATGAAGAGATAGATAGTAAGTTTTACGGAGACTACAGAGGATTTATCATTAGAAGTTTACAAAATCCTTCTGAAGTTAACAGAGATTTGAAAAAGGCCTTTATGAAATTTCTTCCAAAGGAAATCATTGATGTAAATAATCAATCATAACTATTAGTCTTTTTATTCCAAGGGAGTCCTTGTAATCACAGGGACGATTGCTCGCTGTATCATAGGTTTAGGAGTTTAAATTGTATGAGTGATAAAAATATAGGCCTTTTAACTAGAGATAAACCACTAGTGAGTATCATCATGCCTGCCTATAATTGTGCAAGTACGATTTCAATCAGTATACAATCCGTTCTTGCTCAATCTTATGAAAATTGGGAACTGCTGATTGTCGATGATGGTTCTACAGATCATCTCCAAGATATTATAAATAAATATGCAGATACACGGATTCACTATTTCCGTCAACCTGCAAATTTGGGAGTAGCTCAAGCCAGAAATCGAGGAATGCAAGAGGCAAAGGGGCGATTTATTGCTTTCCTGGACAGCGATGATGCATGGTCTCCTGTGAAACTTGAGATACAGATTTCTTACATGCTAAAAAATCAATTTGCATTTACCTATACTTGGTATCAGCAATTTCATGATGATTTAGATCATTTGGGCAGAGTTGTTCAGACAAAACCATGGGTAGATTATCGAAGGCTGTTATGTGGGAATGACATCGGATGCCTGACCGTTGTCATAGATAGAAGTAAGATAAAAGATATCATTATGCCTCAGGAGAGGCATGAAGATTACATTACCTGGCTTAATATATTAAAACAAGGAGGCAAAGCGTATTCTATACCGAAAGTATTAGCATATTATCGTGAAAGTGATCATTCTTTAACAGGTAATAAATTTAAAAGCTTACTGTGGACTTGGGATGTGTATCGAAAGTCACAAAGGCTATCTTTTATAAAATCGTTATACTGCTTGTTTTTTTATATTTATTATGGAATTCAAAAGCATCATTAAAAGGAGAATATAAATTATGAAGATTTGCTTTATAAATCCACCATTTAAAGCCAAGTATGGAAAATTTTCTAGAGAATCCAGAAGTCCGGCAATTGGCCATAGCGGTGTTCTTTATTATCCACTTTGGTTGATTTATGCAGCTGCTCTTGTAGAGAAGCATGGCTTTGAAGTAAGTTTTATTGATGCACCCGCAAAGCAGATGGATTTTACACAATGCTATTCTGTTATTGAAAAAAATGCATCCGATGCGACTCTTTTTGTTTTAGATACCAGTACGCCATCTATTAATAGTGATATCCAGTTTGCTAATCACTTGAAGGTTCAATATCCCAATGCGCTTATAGTTCTTGTAGGGACACATCCGACTGCAACTTATGAAGAAACTTTAAATGATTCTACTGGTGTAGATTTAATTGCTAGAAGAGAATACGATTTGACTATATTGGAATTGGCTTCTTGTCTGCAAAATAAAAAAGACTGGAAAACTATTGAAGGAATTTCATTTAAGGAAAATAATCAAATAATCAGTACACCGGATAGAAAACCAATGCGTAATCTGGATGATATTCCTATGGCATCTAAATTTATTAAGGAGCATTTAGATGTTTATGATTATGCTTTTCCAGCAGCAACTTATCCGGCTATACAGATTTTTACTGGACGGGGATGTCCGGCTAGATGTAATTTCTGTGTTTACCCGCAGGTTATGCATGGGCATGTTTATAGAAAAAGAAGTGCAGAAAATGTAGTAGCGGAATTTGAATATATTGCCCAAAATTTCCCAGAAGTAAAAGAAATAGTTATTGAAGATGATACTTTTACAATTGATCCACATAGGGTTCAACAGATTTGTAACATGCTTATCGAAAAGGGATTGAATAAGCGTTTCCGCTGGTTATGTAATGCTCGTGTTGCTGGTATTAATTTGGATACTATGAAACTTATGAGAAAAGCGGGATGCAGGTTAATTATTCCGGGTGTAGAAAGTTACAATCAACAAATTCTTAAAAATATTCATAAAGATACTACTCTTGAACAGATTTCCCAATATATGGAGAATGCTAAAAAGGCAGGTCTTCTTGTACATGCTTGCTATATGGTTGGCAATATGGGAGAAACGCGCGAAACTATGGAACGAACACTTAAGGCTGCGCTTCATTTCAATACAGATACTGCACAATTTTTCCCACTAATTCCTTATCCCGGAACAGAAGCATATAAATGGGCAAAGGAAAATGGCTACATTTCGGGGAATTATGATGAATATTGCCATGAAGATGGAACAGTAAGCTGCGTTTTAAATATACCTGGCTTATCATCAGAAGATCTTGTTAATTTCTGCTCCTATGCCAGAAAGAAGTATTATCTCCGGCCTAGTTACATGTTGCATAGACTCTATATGGGATTGAAAGATCCTGAAGATATGAAAAGATCCCTGAAAGCTTTCAATACTCTGAAAAAGACCTTACTGAAAGGCTGATTACTGTCAGTAATCGACATGGAACTGATTATTTAGTATGTGGAAACTTTGTATTTTAGTTAGATTAAGAGCGCGAAAATGGAAAATAAGAGTAGCAAAAAGTTAAAAGTCCTTATTTGTTCAGTTCATTTTGGAGCAGGGCATACAGCTCACTTGAATGCTTATAACAAGATGGTTACTGATTGTGGATATGAAGCTGCCTTATATCTTAATGAGCAGTATATATCTCTATTTCGAGATTTTAATGGGATAGTTTTTACTCAGCAAGAAGAGGCAGAAAAGTTTCAGCCTGATATTGTTTGGATATGGAACGTTGGGTTGGAAGATATAAAAATTATTAATCGTTTTAAGAAGACAAACGCAAAAATTGTTTATGTGTTGCATGAACCTTATATGGGATTTCGAGATTTGCTGACTGAAGGTAAGCTGATAATAAGAAAATCAGTTGCTAATTTTGTGAATTTTTGGATTTGCAGTCATGTTGGAAATATTATTCTCTGCAGTAATTTCGCTGTTGAGCAGGCAAGGGAATATGTACCGGGCATTTTAAAAAAGAGTATCATGTTTCCGCTGCTTTACATGGATGATTTTATTCCTTCGGTAGAGCGCAAATATTTCTCTTTAATTGGTGCCTACTCGCATCCGCATGGTTCTGATTTATTCTTGGACTTTATGAGAAAATCTAAAGATAATAATGATATATATTTTCAAATAGCAACAAGGACAAATATAGAAGAAATTTTAAAAGATCCTACTTTGGAGAAGATGATGAAATCCGGTCGTTTGATTGTGCAGCAAGGACGTCCTTTGACTGAGCAGGAAATGAATGAGGCCTATCGGAGAAGTATATGCACATGGAATGGATATAGACATTGCATGCAAAGTGGCGTTTTAGCTAATTCCTTTATGCAGGGAACTCCTGTCATGGCTACCCATTTGGGGAGTTTTGACGAGTATGTACAGAATGGAAAAAATGGAGTTTTTATTGATGACTTCAGTTATGACTCTATTTTTAGTGCATTTCGGAGAGTTCAAGGAAATATCGATGAAATGGCTGAAAATGCCAGAAATACATTTTTGACTCGTTTCTATTACAAAAATCAGGAAGAACAGTTCAAGAAAATCGTTGAGAATCTAGTAAAGTAAAAAAATATACATATGTTAATCTATTTCTAAAGATGGAGATTTATGATGAAGGTAATTATCTTAGCTGGTGGAAGCGGAACCAGATTGTTTCCGCTCTCTCGATCTTGTTTTCCAAAACAGTTTCTTCATATAGCAGGGCAGAAATCGCTGCTTCAGCAGACTGTTGAACGGTTCAAGGGAATAGTGTCCTTTGATGATTTTGTGATTGTTACAAATGATACGTATAAATTTCATGTAGAAGCGGAAATGCAGGAAATTGGAGCAGGGAAAGTTCACGTAATTTGTGAACCCGTAGGACGTAATACAGCGCCTGCCATTGCTTTGGCTATGAGATATTGCATGGAGAAACTAGACTCTGATGAGAGAGAAGTTCTTTTTGTAACTCCTTCAGATCACTTTATTAAACCGGAGAGTAAGTTTCAGGATTTAGTTAAAAGGTCTATAGCAGTTGCCACCGGTGGAAATATAGTTACTTTGGGCATTGAACCTACTCATCCAGAAACAGGCTATGGATATATCCATGCAGGGAGACAGGTAAAAAATGGTTATAGAGTTGAGAGTTTTAAGGAAAAACCGGATTATTCGACTGCTAAATCATATTTGGAACAAGGTGGGTATTACTGGAACGGAGGCATGTTTGCATTTTCTATAGATGTTATGGAAAATGAGATGAAGAAATATGCACCTGAAATTTCCGGGATTTCAGATACAGGATTTGATGAAATGTCATCATCTTTTGCTGATATGCCCGATATTTCTATAGATTATGCCGTAGCAGAGAAATCAGAAAGAATGGTAGTTCTTCCAATGCATGATATATATTGGAATGATATCGGAAGTTTTGATGCTATTTCAGATGTGCTTTCTGATCAAAGTAAAGATGTACTTGTAGGAGATGTTCTTTCAGAAAACTGCCAGGATACTATGATTTTAGGTGGTAAAAGACTTATCTGTGGGATAGGACTTCGGGACTTGCTTGTAGTAGATACGCCTGATGTTTTGCTGGTGGCCCAAAAAGGAGAATCACAGAAGGTCAAGAATCTTGTACAGCAGCTAAAAGATAAGGGAAGAAAAGAAGTATCTGAAAATGTGACTATGTATCGTCCCTGGGGGAGTTATACAATTTTAGCTGAGGGTCCTGGATATAAAGTCAAAAGAATTGAAATCAAGCCGGGGGGAAAACTCAGTTTGCAAATGCATTATCATCGGAGTGAACACTGGACAGTTATCAGTGGAACCGGTAAGTGTACCTTAGGCGATATGACAGTTATTTTCCGTGAAAATGAGAGTACCTATATTCCTATTGGAGTTAAGCATCGCTTGGAAAATCCCGGTAAGATTCCTTTGTCAATTATTGAGGTGCAGAACGGTAAATATCTTGGGGAAGATGACATAGTACGGTTTGATGATGTGTATGGAAGAATAAAGAAATCCTGAAAATGCATTTTGGGATTTATGCATTGCATGCATGACTTTGAAATGTTGATAGGGAATTATCTAAGAGATTCCAACAGAAGGGGAAAACTTAATCATGGTAACTTCTTTGGGAGTAGCGATTGAAAAGGGAAAAGTGAATTTTGTTGTGATTTGTGGACAAAACATGGGTGACTGTTCTTTGACATGTTACTACACACACAGCTTTAATCCGGATGATGTTCACTTGATGGAACAGTTTTATAATTTCTTTAATGAAGTTATTACTATGTATGCTCCAAATGTGGTTGGATACAAACTAGCATCGCATATGAATCTTAAGAATGATCAGATTCGTTACTTATATGAACCAAATGGTATTTTGAGACTTCTTTGTGAGCAAAAAGGAATAAAGATTCGTCAGGTCTCTGCAGCATATATTCAGAATAAGAGATCACAACGGATTAGTAAATTTGAAGAAAAATTTGAGAAAAATTTTAATAAAGGAATATTAGAAGCAGGCGTTATTGCATGGGAGGGGATTGAATGCTTCCTATAGATTTATCCGGGTGTGAGTCTTCTAAATATAAAATTATTAATAAGCTCGGGGCTGGCTCCTATGGAGAGGTATATAGAGCTTATAATAAAATACTTAGAGAATATTGTGCGCTCAAGATTATACCCATGCAAGACCCGGAAAGAGCAGCTCTTATTTATAAGGAGGCAGAAATCCCTAATAAATGCAGACATTCGAATATTATTTCTGTAAAGACCGCTGACCCTATTACAATCAATACTGGAAAAGAAACTTTATCTGCTTTGGCTATAGAGATGGAATTGCTGAATGGTGGCAGTCTAGAAGGGTTGCTGCAGAATAGATTTGTGCCCATAATAGATTCCGTCAATTATGCTGTGTCTATATTATCTGGTTTGGAATTTGCACATATTAATAAAGTTATCCATGGTGATATTAAGCCTGGTAATATTCTTTTAGATGAGTATAATAACCCTAAACTATCGGATTTTGGCTTGGCTTTTTTTACTAATGCATGTCCGCCAGACGGGATGAATATTAATTTTTATGTATCCCATGGGGCACCTGAATTACGAAATCAGCTGTGCAAACCAAATGTTTTAACAGATATATATGCTTTTGGCGTAACTTTTTTCCGTATGGTTAATAATATTTCTAATTGGAGAGAGATTTGGCCTTATAATCCAGATGTAAAGCATGCGATACAAACTGGGGATTTTAGGAGAAAGAATTTATATTGTCCTTATGTACCTGGAAAAATTATCAGAATTATTGGTAAGGCATGTAATCCGGATCCACAAAGACGATATCAAACTGCAGCAGAAATGAGAGATGCATTGTTAAAATTGCATCTGTGCTATAATTGGCATCCTGTTGTATGTGATGAATCTCAATGGCAAGCAGAAGACTCATCATCTATATATTCAGTTGAGCTCCAGCAAATAGGGAGTGGGCACTTTGCTTTTCAATATAAGAAAAATGGTAGAAGAGTAAATTCTTTCTGTCGCGATTTTGATTCATTAGATAAGTCAGTAAGTTATTTATACGAATTCATAGCTGAGAATTCTGTGAGCTAAATGTTAACATTAGGATTTCAAGAGGATGAGAGATTTTATGGTATCCGAACCCAAAGTACTTATTGTGATTTTGAACTATAAAACGCCACAGTTGACATTGAACCTGGTGGAGGCTCTGAAGAAGATTCATTACCAGGCATTTGATATCATGGTGATTGATAACAATTCTCCCGATGATTCTGCAGGCATATTGGGGAAATGGGCTGAAGATAAAGGGTTTATCTTTTATGCCAACCATGTCAATGCCGGCTATGCGGCCGGAAATAATATCGGAATCCGGTATGCTGTTCGTCATGGATATCAGTATACCTGGATCTTGAACAGTGATGTGCTGCTGTCGGATCCGGATGTATTAAAAGTGATGGTGCAAAGGGCAGAAGATGATGGCTATATTGGCGTGGTAGGGCCGCTCATTGTCAGCCGGGATGATACGGAAGTGGGGCCCTATTTATATCGCCCTACACTGTGGCGGTCCACACTGGGAATTTTTGCAGACAAAGAAAGCCGCATGGAGCACATTCATAGGCCAGGCAGAGTTTACCGGGTCTACGGATGCTGCATGCTTCTGAAAAATGAAGCTATGGAAAAATGTGACTGTATGGATGAAAGAACTTTCTTGTACAGTGAAGAAGACATCCTTGCAGAACGGCTGTTGAAATACGGCTATTATGCTTATTATGAACCGAAAACAAAGGTAAAGCATAATGAGTCTTCCTCAATGCGCACTTTGACCATGGATCAGATTCGGAAGAAAGATAAAGAAGTTTCTAAGAGCAGGACATTGTACTATAAGGAATATCTTGGGTATAATAGTTTTGAAATTCGTTTGATACATTTAGCTAGATGGTGTATATCCCTGGCTCGTAATTTATAAGAGGAGTGCATGTAATGTACAGCTCTAAACCTGATGCTTCTAGCTATGGCATGAGTGACAATGGAGATAAATTGGTTGTCAAATTGTCTTCTATTGTCAGATTGATTCTTTTGTTTATTTTAATTTTGCCCAGCGCTGTTTTCTCGCTTGGCAGTATTTATGAAAGTCTGACTCCTGCGACAATCAGCGATGACTGGCTTAATTATAAGTTCGGGGTACTTCAGCTGATTATCTGTCTGTTCGGAGCTGTAGAAATTATATGTCAAAAGCAGCGAATTTTCCTAATTATTTTTTTCATTGAATTTTTAAGGGAAATCCTGTTTTATTTTGCTTATGACAATAGTCTATTTAATGAGTCTGCGTATGAAATGTATCTAACAGTTTTCGTCGGATATTCCCTGTTTCTGATTGTTCGTCGGTATATGAACGATTTTCGGATGATGGATAAGTTCTATGGACTATTTCTGATTACCAATATGCTGACAATTTATATCAATGTGGCGATGGGCGGTCGAGGAACTACCTCTTCAGATGCTGCTTTGGCAGGCATTGAGGGTCGATATCATGCGAGTAACCTGGATGTGACTGGGACTGGGGACCTATGTGTATTATGTATAATATATTTATTTTTTAGCAGTATAAGAAATAAATACAGGTATCCTTTGCTTGCCTTGAGTGTTGTAGGTTTGGCTCTGTCAGGAGCAAGGGCATCATTGGCCTTTTTAGGGCTAATTTTTGCCTTTTATGTAATAAAGCAATTATTGGCAAGGGTTAAATCCAGGAAAATCAAATATTCTGATAATACTATTTATAAAGCTATAATAATTTTGGTAATGGCCTTTATTCTAGGATTTATTATATTGTTAAATTTTAATGAAGTATCAAGCCGAATAGATTTAACCCGATTTGATGCATTACTCTCATTATCTGCGATGTCCAGTGATGGATCGTTTCTTGGCAGGATGGCTTCTTTGACAGCCGGTTTAGATGTCCTGGCGGATAATCCATTAGGAATTTCCGGATATTTTATTAATCTACAATCGGAAATGATGGCAAGAAATTACCCTACATTTCCACATAGTACACTACTTTCCAACTATTTGTTATTTGGACCCATTATCTTCATATTTTATTTCATTTGGTGGAGGGGGATTAGAGAAGGTCAGCACAAGGGAAATAAGTATTTCTGGATTTCGCTATTTTATTTAATATCAACTGTCATTGCAGGAGGCCCTGTGGTAAACTTCAAAGCACTATTTAATTTTCTATTTTCTTCATATTTAATATTTAAATCTTGCACAACACGTCACATCACATGAAATATTTTATGTTATCGGAAAAATATTTATAATATCTAGCACTGATATCATCCGGTTCGTTGTATTATTTCTATGACTTCTGAAGTTATGGGGACAGTTTGGTCTATATGAGTGTTCTTTTCGTAATGTGTGTGTTTCCAAGCAAGGCATCTTTTCTTATTAATACTTATTTGAAGAGTATGAGAAAAAGAGTTCCTTGATGCTGGAAATCAATGCGGCAAGCGTTGTTTTTTCTCTGGTAGTTACAGTTATCACAGTAGGAATATGGCATAATCTGAATGCTGCGGTTTTTTCCATCGTTCTGTCTTACGCTTTCCAGTGTGTGCTGGCAGAGTATCATGTGACAAAGCTTCTTGGATTGGATTTACGTTTAAATATATTGGAAGATCTGCTGATGTGTGGCATTTTCATCATCAGCGGCTGGGTGTTTGACAGTTTTCTGTGTATGGCGGTTTATGGAGCTACATATCTGGTGTTTGTACTTCTCCATAGGCGCAGTCTACAGCAGATTATTAGCATGGTGAGAGGATGAAATGAAGCGATGAAATTTTTGATATATATGTAAGAATGCTTGCGGCGGGCTCTTGATTGCTTTATGAAATTGTAGCTTAATCCGGACTATTTTCGTAAGGGAGAATTATTATGGAAATTAATTGGGATACATTCAGGACTGCAAACCGTGATTCTCGGGGAATCCAGTTTCGGTTTGAGGATTTGTGCCGGCAATTATTTGAGCATGAGTTTTTAGCAGGAAATCATCACACACATCTTCACTGTAATCCTAATAATCCTGGTTTGGAAGCGGATCCGATATATGATGGGAACAGTAATAAGAAAATCGGATTTCAGGTCAAATTCTTTGAAAACAGAGCAAATTATAAACAGATAGAACATAGTGCAGAGGAAATCATTGCTTACTATGCGGGCCAGGTGGATACCGTTTATTTGTATTGCAATAAACCACTGAAAGATAACAGTCTTAAGGAAACACGCAGTATTTTAAAATCTAAAGATATCGGGCTTGAGCTTGTAACAGATCAGGCTATTTTGGATTTAGTAAGGGGAAAGTGTAATTACCTGGCAGCTTATTATTTCAATCAGGCTGGTGTGAATGAGGATTGGATTCGTGAAAAGTCTGAAGAGACACTCAAAATCATAAAGGAAAGGTATAACAGTCAGTTTAATGTGGTTACCACTTATTCGAATGAGCTGTCTCTATTTGTCCGTGACGAAAATGCAGTGAAGCTGCTTAATAATAAGAAGAGTGATACGCTGGAAAGAATCGTCAACTGGCACACTTATGATCCTTTTGAAATGAATTTTTTACGTAAGCTGAAAGGGAAAGTCTCCTCCTTGGAAGATGTGACGGTGGACACTCTGGATGGTGCTGGTCAATGGAAAAAGATTGTCGATGATTTCATGCAAATGGAATATGGTGAAATTAAGAACAAGATTGATTGTTTAAAGAAAGAAATATCTGATGCATCATCGAACGGTAAAAGAATGGAAACTGGTGAGATAAACAAGTGGCAAAAAGTCCAAAGGCTAACAGAATTGCAAAACCTGGCAGAGGGTTTAATGGTCTCAGATTGGGAAAATAATCTTCTCAATTGTAAGGTTCTGGCCATCCGAGGGAAGGCAGGTACTGGCAAATCTCAGCTTTTGGCGTTTGAGACTCGTAAACTGCTAGATGCTGGACGAACAGTCCTTACAATTGCAGGTGGGATATACTGCTCGGATGATCCGATTGAAAAACAGATTTTAGATAATTTGAGAGCAGATGTATCCTTTGAGGATTTGATCAAAATATTGAATGCTATTGGAGAGAAAAGTCATCGCATTGTTCCTGTTTTTATCGATGCTCTCAATGAAACTGGGAATCAGCAGTTATGGGAAAAAGGACTCATTTTCATAATTGATTTGATAAATGCACAGCCCTTTGTTAAGCTGGCTTTTACTTATCGCACGGAATATGAAAAAAGACTTGTGGCTTCATCCGTATTAGAAGAAATTAATAGGGGAACGACTTTAAGAATTGATCATAGCGGATTTGATAGTAATGGCCTTTCTGCTATATCAGAATTCTTAAATTACTATCATATCCAATTCGTACCTTTAGAATGCTTTGCGTCAAAAATGATGAATCCTCTCTTTTTGTCGCTTTATTGTAAAACGTATGATAAAAGTAAAAGCGAAGTGAGCTTACCGGAACTTTATGACAGGCTAACTGAAAAGGTAACAAGGCATATTAAAAATTTAAAGAGCATGCCCACGCTTTCCGGACTCAGTGATGATTGTAATATTGTCGAACTGTTTCTATTGGAATTAGCTGCTAAATTCATGGATGCTCATTCAAAATCCATAAGTGAGGATGATCTTTGTCGGTTGGATTTTTGGGGAAAGTATGGAATTCCTGCTATGGTATTTGTTCACCAGATGGTTAACGAAAACATTCTGATAGACTTTCCTGCTCTCAATGGCGGGAAGAATTATGCTTTTGCTTATGATCAGATGAATGATTATTTTTGCGCGAAAGTAATCATAAATCATTACGGGAAACAAGAGGTCCGGCCCTATTTGGTAGATAAGGTATTAGATATTAAAAATGGAGAATTATCAAATTTCGCAGATATAGGGCTATTCATCTATGTATGCGCTTTGTATGCACAAAGATATCATGAAGAATGTATTGATGCTATTGACTGCCTGACTTCGGAAGAAGATAGGGGAAGTGTATTCTCAGCCTATCTAAGCTCTTTTGAATGGAGAGCAGGCCGCAATGTGTCAGAAGATGAAATTCGACAACTTCTGAAACGGTATCCATTTAGGCTGTCTGATTTATGGCATATGCTCATTGTAAATAGTGTGAAGCATACGAATCCCTTAAATGCGGATTTCCTACATTCCATCCTGTTACCGATGAAGATGAATAGACGAGATTACATGTGGACTCTTTATATCAATGGGCCGGAGTTTGCAGATACTAACGAACGGTTAATGCAAATCATTGATATGTATAATCATGGAGAACTGATTCTATCGAATATTACAGAACAAGTCGGATTGCTTCTTACTCTTTTTGGCTGGTTTTTGACTTCTTCAAACCGAAGGTTGAGAGATCATGTTTCCAAGGCTATGGTAGAAATTTTAAAGGGACATTTTAAGGCGTGTATTAACTCGTTAAAGAAATTCCGGAATGTCAATGATCCATATGTGTTCCAACGTATATATGGCATTGTATTTGGCGCCTGCTGTAAGAAAGCGAAGCCCGAAACAGATACATATAGATATCTGGCAGAGTATGTGTATCAGACCATTTTTAATAAGGACAAAGTTTATCCTGATATACTCCTGAGGGATTATGCAAGGCTGATTATCGAAAGATTCATGCTGGAAAATTCTGGCTATGATGGAGTTATTGATCTTAATAAAGTTCGGCCACCGTATCAGTCGGATCCAATTCCTAAAATCAGCGATGTTGAAACCGATTTTTCAAAGGACATAGACAGCAGGCCTGGATTGAGTTGGATTCTTTCCTCTATGCGTTTGGAAAGTATGGGTGGATTTTATGGAGATTTTGGGAGATATGTATTCCAGTATAAAGTTCATGCGTTTGATGTGAATCTTAAAGATATGTATAACTATGCCATTTACTATATCGTGAAAAAGCTTGGCTATGATGATGAGTATTTTGGAAAATATGATGCCCAGGGATTTCATTGGGGAATTAATCCTTTAAAGATTGAACGGATTGGCAAAAAGTATGAATGGATTGCCTTTTATCATGTCATGGCTCTGATTTCTGATCACTGTAAGATGCGCTCTTATGATGGATATCCATTGGATTATAACGGACCATGGGATCCATATGTCAGAGATTTTGACCCTACCATTAATGAAAATTTTATGAAATGTAAGGGGGTGCCGACATTTCCTCACATCCGTGAGATTAATGACGCAGTAGAGCAGGCAATGTATGCTGTTGATATTTCTGATAAGAAAAGTGTGCAAAAATGGTTTCAGGATATAAATTTCTCTTATGATAAGCTTGAAGATACCTTATTTTTGAAGGATGATTCGGGAGATGAATGGGTATGTCTTGGATCGTCATCTCATAAATTAGTGGTAGGCAAGGGAAACAGCGAACTGTCAGCTGGGAAAAACAGTTATGCATATTTCCTTTCTAAAGATGGGGTAGACTTCTTGATGGAAAATTTTGATCAGATTCCAGTTAATGAAGTGCAGGATCTGATTTGGCCGGATACGGTTTATTCTATTTTTAATAGGGAATATCCCTGGGCTCCCAGCTGTAAAATACTTGAGGAGGACATCTCAGAAGATTTTCATATCAAAGGAGTTATCAAACGAAACCAATTGAAGTTTAAATATGCAGAGCATCATTTTCTGTGGGAAACTGAATGGGATGCATCTAAGGAGGCCTCGATTTCCTGGCGGGTACCTTCCATGGATCTTGTCAATGTACTTCATCTAACGCAGGAAAAATATGATGGCTATTTCTATGATAGTAATAAAAAGCTGGCAGCTTATGATGCCTCATTGATTAATAAAGAGAATGACTTTCTTGTTTTGCGTAAGGATTTGCTTGATAAATTCTTATCTAAGACCGGGTTATATCTGATCTGGCTTACTCTGCTTACCAAAAGTACAACAACATTAATGGATGATTGGCTCACGCTTGGAATATATAGAGATGGTCATTTTGATAAAAAGATTAGAGAGGTAAAAGCGTTTAACTAGATCCTTTTTCTCTTTGTGAAGTTTAGTGTACTGTGGGAGCGAGAAACGTTATGCACTAAAGAATTGCTTATCAGCGCTTGCGGAAGAACGATGCCCATCTTGCCCTCCCTAAATCCTGCCACCCCCTGAAACAGAGGTGGGCAGGTAGGAGTAGCGGCGGGGGA
>ULKP01005881.1_pt1 | contig 13140 bp, 10 predicted proteins | sample 1951191 | NCBI WGS metagenome assembly ULKP01 (sample SAMEA4835504, study PRJEB28245) | human gut metagenome | biome: gut microbiome; material: fecal sample | place: Denmark | collected 2008
GTAGCCAGACTGTTCGTTGGGCAATGGTTCTCGTAGATCATAAGCCCCAGTGAAGAGGCCGAAGCGAATCAAGTCTTGACGCCTCCAACCTTCCCAAACAAGTTCGAGCAAACGTTCGCGCAAGATATTCTCGAGTGAAGCCTCACAGACAGGCATTCCTACACGCAAGCGCACAGCATCGAGTTCAGCACTACCATCCTCTCCATTGCGCACTTTAGCCTCAGCTTTCATCAAGAGAGCATCAGCATAACGGAAAAGCACAATATCGTTGCTTATCAGTCTACCGTCCATATAAGCAGTTCGGTCCACCTCATACTTAGCCATTCTGGCGCCCGCAGTCTTGACATAAGGGCTGTTAGTAAGATTCTGTTTCACCTCAAGAGGTTGATATTCAAGAGCTTTACCATTATCCATCAGAACATTCTTTCCATCAACTTTCACCATACCAGCCACGAAATTGACCTTGCATCGTGCATCCTCATCTGCCTCACCATAATGGTTTGTCCTCATCGTGGAAACCGTAGCACAAGTACCATTCTCACTGCCCCATCCAAAGAGCCCGCCATGCGCATAATGATAAGAGCGGAAGAGATAATGGAACTGATTGACATACACGTTCTTATCCATAGGAATCGTAAAGATATTCTCACGAGAGTTTTCATTGTGAGTAGAGAAATTGGCAGCATAATCATCCTCCAACATATAACCCTCCTCTGCCAATTTATCACAATAGTAAATACAGGTTTCCCAGGCATTCAGTTGGTAGTTTCCATTGACGACAGACTTGTCTGCCAATCTTCCGGCAGCATCATCTGCGTTATGGTTCTCAACAGGAACGTTCAGTACAATATCCTTTCCTCGAGGCCGGTTCTGATAACCGGACGTCCAGTCGTCATAGGTATAGATTTCAGCATTCAACGCCAACTTAGCCAACAAGAAGTTTGCTACAGGCTGTGTGATACGCCCATAGAACTTCCCCTCTTTGTTGCTATGTTCGTCAGGGAGAAAAGGCGAAGCCTGCTGCAACTCGTTAAAGACAAAACGGAAGACTGTACTGCGCGGCACCTGTCCCCAATCCACACCTGACGAAGCCTGTTCGGAAGAAGAAAGAATCAATGGAATCCGCCCGAACATATCCATGGCATAGTAATAGAACAAGGCTCTCACAGCCTTCACTTCTGCCCCATATTCCTGCTGTTGCTGAACAGAGAGCAAGTCTTTCTTTTCATTGATCACATCCAAGGACTTGTTAGCCAGCACGATGACCTTATACAGAAATTTCCATGTATCGTAGAGCGACTGATCATCGGCAGTCCACCGATGCTGATACATGGCATTCCACAATCCTCCATCATACCAGTCGCCACCCCGTATCGGAATCATCGCCTCGTCTGTGGTCAGGGTATTATAATCATATACTCCCCGGCACGTGCCTTGTATTCCCTCACTCTCATTGGCGCTTCCTATATAGTTGTAGAGCGAAGCCACCGCATTGGTATATATTTCAGAAGCCGACCCATAGATGGCATCTTCGCCAAGTTGGTCTTTAGGATGTTCGTCAAGACAGGAGGTAAGACACATCGCTGCCCATGCTATATATAATAAGGTATAGTGTTTCATATCTGCAAGATGTTTTTAGAATTGAATGCTCAAACCCATAGAGTAAGTGCGATAAACGGGATAAGTCCTCTTATCATCAATACCCATCGTACTGTTGACCACATAACTGTTAATCATCGGTGTCAACCCACTGTAACCTGTTATCGTCGCCAGGTTATTGACACTCAGCGAAAAGCGCAGCGATTTTACCACTCCCTTTTTAATGGGCACGTCATATCCCACGGTGAGATATTCGATATTCAGATAATCACCATTCTCCAGCCAATAGTCAGAGACATTCTGGTCTACAATATTTTTCTCGGGTGCACCCTTCAGCACATTATAGTCGGGGAAACTCGACATATTGTTGTAAGCCAATCCCGTACCATTGAATATCTTATGTCCGAAGGCACCATTCATCTGCAAGGAGAGATACCAGTCGCGTTATCTGAAACTGACATTCGAACCCAGTGTGACCTTAGGTGTAGCCTGACCAGCAATATACCGGTCGCCACCATCACTCAGGTCCACCGTTCCATTCCTGTCCAGATCTTCAATATCATAGCGATAATGTCCGTTTCCATCCTCTACCAATCCCTTGCAATGAGGCAGATAGAAGACTCCCAGCGGCTGACCTACAATCTGATAAACCACATTGTTGTAACCTCCATGCTGCCCAGCTCCCGACAAGCCTCCCATAGCCGTCACATCGGCTGCCGACATCTGCATGCCTTCATACTCGCCACTGAGCGACAAGAGTTTGTTCTTCTGCCACGCCAGGTTCATATTGATATTAAGTTCCATATCCTTCTTCTGCACAGGAGTAACCGAGAAACCGATTTCAAGCCCTTGGTTGCTCATCGAGCCTATATTCGCCAGCAATTTGTCGTAGGCGAATGGCGGAACCGGCACATCGTAGGCATAAAGCATATCAGTCGTTTTGGAGTAATAATATTCTGCCGTCATGACCAGCCGATTGTTCCACAATCCCAAGTCGGCACCAATGTTCCAGGTGGAACGAGTCTCCCACTTCAGGTCAGGATTATTGTTTCTTATCATGCCCATCGTCACCGTAGGCGAGCTGTTTATTGACACGATACCATTCTGCCGCACCGTATTCATGGTAGTATAAGAAGAAATTCCTCCAAGATTGCCCGAGCGTCCATAACCCGTACGAAGTTTCAGCATCGTGATATCATCTATATGGCGCAACCACTTCTCGCGTTTCATGTCCCACGACATCGACAGCGATGGGAAAAAGCCCCAAGTATGATCATCGCCTACCATTGAGGAGCCATCACCACGAACCGACACCGATACGGCATATCTGCCTAACAGAGTATAGTCGGCTCCAGCCATCACCGAGGCCAGCGCCGGGTCTTCATAATTGCTGTCGGTACCACCAAAAGGTCGTGAGGCAGCAGCGCCTATGTTATGATAGCCCATATCGTTATTGGTAATGCCCTTGGCTGAAGTCCAGAATCCCGAGCGCACATCTTTCTGATACTCCGCTCCCGCCATAGCCTTCAGGTCGTGTATTCCCCATACATGCTGATAGTTTGCCTGCACATTGGCAAGCCATTCCTCACTCTTGAACTCACCGCGATACAGATTGCCCTGAGCCCAGACCCATGTAGGACAAAACTGGTCGTTCTCGTTAGAAGCATAGCTGTAAGCCCCAAAACCAGAAACGCTCAAGTATTTCGAGATGTCATAGCTCAGTTTCAGATGAGCATTGAAATTCATGTTCTTTGTGTCATTCCGCTCAACCAACAAAGCTCCGGGAGGATTGATCTGCGAAGCCGATCCATTCTTCAGCCAGCTGCCATTCACTCTGTCATATGGATAGGTGGGATTCATGGCATCAGCCGAATAAAAGAGCATCTGATTATCGAAGATATCGTTGTTCTTGAATGAAGATCCAAACACGCCGAAGTCGCCCGTGAGCCTGTCACCGAAGGCTTTCTGTGTAACATCAATCTTTGCCACCAAGTTGCGATACCCCTTGCTTCGGATGATGGTATTGTGGTCTATATAGCCAAAAGAAGCCCGATAGTTGCTGTGCGGAGTACCGCCGCTGAAAGCCAGATAATGGTTTTGCACCTGTCCGGTACGGGTAATCGCCTTACGAAAATTGGTATTGTAGCCTTTATCGTTATACTCAAGTCCTAATTTTTGCGCAGCAGCAATGTATTCTGCAGCATTGAGCATCTCCATACTCTTGCACATGGCCTCAAGTCCGTAGTTTCCCTCGTAAGAGATCTGAAATCCCCTACCCGTTCCTTTCTTGGTCTTTACCTGTATGACGCCCGAGGCGCCACGCGATCCATAAAGAGCCGTTTCACTGGCATTCTTCAACACCGTAAAACTCTCAATATCAGCAGGATAAATAGTAGCAAGCGTAGCCACATCCGATGTCACCCCATCGATAATAACCAGCGGATCGTTGCCGCCCATGATAGACGTGGTGCCACGCACACGCACAGAGTTGAGCATGGCCATTCGGTCAAGTCCATTGCTTGTCACGTTCACACCTGCCGTCTGTCCATTCAAGGCATCGAGTGCATTATTGACCACACCCTTTTTGAGCAGTTCCGGCTCAACGACATTCATTGATTCCGGCAGATGCAATGTGTCCAACACGAAAGACTGTTCGCTCTGAGCCTTTACTGCCAAAGGAGCCGACAGCGCCAGGGCACAAATCATTCTACATATAAATCTCCTCTTATGCTTCATATATTGTTTAGGTTAAAGATATGCTGCAAAAATATAAAAAAAATGCGAACTACATAACAAATCTACAAAAAAATCTTCTTCTTGTTCTTAACAAAATTCCATAAACCTTATTTCCAGTCCAATAAAAAGAAGAAGCCTTAAAACAAAAACAAAATAAACATTCGATTTATTTTGCAGTATATATCTTTTGTTGTAACTTTGCACCCGGTTAGCAAAATGCTAACTAAGGGGTGCTACCGCAATTGCGGATGCTGAGATCAGACCCATCGAACCTGTCCAGGCAATGCTGGCGTAGGGAAAATGAGAAAAACCGATGGCAGGCGCAAGCCTCATGGCTTGCCTGTGTTCTATATCCACACACCTCTTTATATTTTATACATTATATAATAAAAGGAAATGAAAAAAGATTTGTTGCTTTTTGCAGCCTTCATCTTCGGCGTAGCGACTACAGCCGGTGCTGCAAAAAACAAAGCAGGAGAACGCATCGACACTCTGAAGGCAAGACAGCTGCAGGAGGTCCAGGTTATTTCGACACGTGCAAGCAAGAAAGCACCTTTGGCTTTCACCAATGTCAGCAAAAACGATATTCAGGCTGTCAATTATGGCAAGGACATTCCTTACCTGTTGGCACTCACTCCTTCTATCACTCTTACCTCGGATGCAGGTAACGGAATCGGCTATACCACGCTTCGAGTACGTGGCACAGACCCAAGCCGCGTAAACATCACAGCCAACGGAATCCCTATGAATGATGCCGAGAGCAGTTCTCTCTTCTGGGTCAACTTCAGCGATTTCGCTTCCAGCACACAGAGCATACAGATTCAGCGTGGTGTGGGAACCTCTACCAATGGTGCAGGTGCCTTCGGAGCTACTGTCAACATGCTGACAGACAATATTGGTGCCAAGCCATACGTTGGTCTTGACGTATCAGGCGGCAGCTATTACTCTCACAAGGAGACTGTTCGCTTCAGCACAGGTCTTATCAACGGCCACTGGGGTTTGCAGGGACGACTGTCCAACATCGGCAGCAAGGGTTATCTCGACCGTGCTTCAGCCAAGTTGAACAGCTATTTTCTCCAGGCAGGCTACTTCAGCGACAACACCATGGTGAAGTTCATCACCTTCAATGGTCAGGAAGAAACTTACCACGCATGGAACTACACATCCAAGTATGAGCAGAGCCTTTATGGCCGCCGCTACAACTCTTGTGGCGAATATACAGATGTAAACGGAAACCGCGCTTACTATGACAACCAAACTGATAACTATCACTCTCAGAACTATCAGCTCATCTGGAACCAGCGCCTCACCAATCTTTGGAACCTCAATGCTGCGCTCCACTATACCCGTGGCGATGGTTACTACGAAGAGTATAAGTGCCATAAAGACTATGCCGAGTATGGTCTGAACACAACCAAGCTGAAGAATGACCTCATCCGCCGCAAGCAGATGGGCAACGACTTCTATGGTGCCATCGCCTCTGTCAACTACGACAACCAGAAGAACCTCACAGCAAACTTCGGTGGAGGCTGGAACAAATATGATGGTGACCACTGGGGAAATGTGCTTTGGCACAAGGTAAACGGTGACATCGCTCGCGACAATAACTTTGAGTACTATCGCAACAATGCCAAGAAGACCGACTTCAATATCTATGGCAAAGCGAACTATGAGTTTGTCAAGGGTCTCAGCGCCTTCCTTGACTTGCAGTATCGCCATGTAAATGTAAAGATGCAAGACCCAAGCGACTGGTTCATTGGCAACAGCTTCACTGGCGACTATATCATTAACGAGAAGTACGATTTCTTCAATCCTAAGTTTGGATTCAACTACGATATCAACGCCAACAACAAGGTATACATCTCTTATGCTATCGCACACAAAGAACCTGTAAGAAACAACTACGAGGCCTGGAATGCTGGTTCTGAGAAGCCTAAGGCCGAGCGTCTCAACGATTTGGAGCTGGGTTATAAGTACCAGAGCAGCAAGTTCTCAGCTGGTGCCAACTTCTACTATATGAACTACAAGAACCAATTTGTGCTGACAGGCGAGCTCAACAGCATCGGCGAAGCTGTAACACGCAACTTCGACAAGACTTATCGTATGGGTATAGAGTTGGAAGCAGCTTGGAAGCCAGTAAGCTGGTTCCAGTGGGATGCCAATGCCACATGGTCAAAGAACCGTGCTAAGGACATGATGGTAACATTGGAAGATGGTGAGACCAACGTCAACTTAGGCGAGACTCCACTGAGTTTCTCTCCTGACTTCATCTTCAACAACATCCTCACCTTCCAGTATGCAGGTTTCAAGGCTGCCATCCAGAGCCAGTACGTCAGCGACCAGTACTTGACCAACACAGGTTTCAAGACCATGGAGTGCAACGACAATGTAGACCCTGACACCTACGAGGCAAAAGGCAACACTTGCTACGAGACCCTGTTATTGAAGAAGCACTTCACCACCAACATTGACCTGAGCTACCACTTCTCTTTGAAGAAGATCGGCATGAAGGACGCCACCATCGGTGTGACCCTCTACAACATCTTCGATGCGAAGTACGACAACAATGGTTGGGCAGCACCAACATATCGCATGGTAGACGGCAAGGTAATTGCTGCCAACTTATGGGGTAGCCGTGACTATGGTTCAGCTGGTTTTGCACCATCAGCACCATTCAACTGCATGGCTCATCTCTCTATCAATTTCTAATCATCGACAAAACGACTAAAACATCATGATGGATTTCATCACATCACATGGTTTAGACATCATCACCACGGTACTCGGACTGGCTTATATCCTGTTGGAGTACCGTGCCAGCATTTATCTCTGGCTGATAGGAATTGTGATGCCAGCCCTCGACATCTGGCTTTACTGGGGGCATGGTCTTTATGGCGACGCCGGTATGGCAGCCTACTATACCGTGGCTGCAGTCTACGGATATGCCGTATGGAAGTTTGGCAAGAAGCACAACCAAAAGGCTGAAGAAGAACTGCCTATTACCCGTATGCGCAAGTCGCTCTATCTTCCTGCCACCGTCTTCTTCCTTGTGGCATGGGGACTCACCTATTATATATTGGCGACCTATACTAATTCTACGGTTCCACTTCTCGACGGTTTCACCAACGCCCTGAGCTTTGTGGGGCTGTGGGCCTTGGCACGCAAGTACATCGAGCAATGGTTCTTCTGGATCATCGTCGATGTAGTATGCTGCTACCTGTATATCGTAAAAGGCATTCCCTTCAAGGCTGGTCTCTACGGACTGTATGTCATCATTGCCGTAGCAGGCTATTTCAAGTGGAAGAAGATGATAAAACAATAAATAACTACTATAACCTCTGAACTTACTTACGAAAGTTCTATAAAACATTGAAGCTGAAAAACTAACTATTCGTTGTTTTTCAGCTTCAATGAGTTTTCTATGCTGGTCAGTTCATCTCTGAAGTCGGCATCCAGCTTCAGTCTTTGCTCTACCTTTGTGCAACTGTGAATCACCGTACTGTGATCTCTGTTGCCCACGAGCTTTCCTATACGTGAGGCCGGCATTTTAGTATGCTTGGCAGCCAAGAACATAGTTACCTGTCTTGCCACCACGAACTCACGCTTACGACTCTTGCTGTGAATGGCTGTAGGAGTGACATTGAAATGATGACATACTTTATCTATAATATCATCCATTGTGAGCGGATGGTCGTCAATCTTCACAGCCCGCTTGATGACACGCTCTGCCAGACGGATATCGATATTGCTGTTATATACGATACTGTAAGCTAGAAGTCCATTGATAGCTCCCTCCAGGTCACGCACACTTCCATTACAAGTCTGTGAAATGAAAGCCACCACATCGGCAGGAATCTGCAACCCATCTCTTCGTATCTTGCTTGCCAGGATGTCCACGCAGAGTTGCACATTCGGCTTCTCCAGCTCTGCCACCAGTCCACAAGAGAAACGGGTAAGCAGACGGTCGGGCATATCCTTCAGGTCTACCGGAGGACGGTCGCTCGCCAATATGATTCTCTTTCCGTTACGAAAGAGGCTGTTGAAGATATGAAAGAAGGTATTAAGGGTCTTGGTCTTTCCTGCCCACTCCTGAATATCATCCACTATCAGCATGTCTATTGTCTGATAGAAGTTGATGAAATCGTTGGTGGAGTTGTGAAGCACCGCCTCTATATACTGGTTCTGGAAGAGGCGTGCGCTGACATACAGCACTCTCTTCTTGGGATAAGTCTTCTTGGTCAGCACACCGATGGCATTGACTAGATGCGTCTTGCCACTACCTGACGGACCATAGATAAACATGGGGTTAAACTGAGTGGTATTGGGATGTTCGGCAATAGAATAGCCTACCGAACGTGGCAGCTTGTTGCTGGCACCCTCCACATAGTTGTTGAACGTGAGCTTAGGATCAAGCTGCGTATCGATGTCTTCGGGCTGCTGCACTTTAGGCTGTTCGGCCTGTATACGTCTCTGCTCAGCCACATCCACATCATTAGGATCGGCTTCGAGGACAATCGTCTTCTTGTGTTCCAAGTCGGCAACGACACGGTAAGTTAATCTTACTCCCTCACCGAAGTTACGCTGCAGCACCTTGCTCAGCAAGTCCACATAGTTAGCCTCCAGATACTCATAGAAGAAGGTACTGGGCACCCTAAGCAACAAAGTCTTCGTAGCCGGTTTGTACGACTCGAAGACGATGGGCTCAAACCAAGTCTTGTATTGGTCGGGCTTCACTGCATCGCGAATAACGGCGAGACAATTATCCCAGAGTGGTTTTGGACTTGCTAACATTCTCTATATGATATATTTACTATTTATTTTTACTTTATAGGCAGCTCCAAACAAAGCGAACCTGTCTGCAAAGTTATAAAATAAATAGCAAATACACAAATCTTTATTTATCTTTCTTGCCAAAGATTGAAAAATGTACATAGCGCTTAGGATGCTGTCTCAGGTTGACAACCAGCGAGTCGGCATCGCGCATGGTGGCATTGAGATTATGATACAGCTGCGGATCGTTCATCAACAGTCCGAGTGTTCCCTTGTCACTATTCAGTTTGTTGGTGAATTCCTCTGCATTTGCCAAGGTACGGTTCACCCTGTCGAGTGTACCCTGCACATCGAGACCGGCCAGGTTGGCAGTCAGCTTGTTGGTATTGTCGAGTACACCGTTGGCACGGTTGATCATACCAGGCACCTGCTTGTTGAGACCTGTCATAAGAGTGTTCAGCTCACGGGTAGACACGGTGAGGTTGGATGTGATGGTCTGTACATTGTGCAGTGATGCTGCCAGGGCAGGGTCAGCAAGGAGAGCATTAAGGCTACCCAGTATAGAATCGAGTTTGGGCAGCATCTTCTCGATGGCAGGCACCATATCTGCCACCTTTCCCATGGCTCCTGCATTCACAGCACCGGGGATGATGCCTCCTGGCTCTATGCGTTCACGGGGATTGGTGGCCAGGAGCAGATTCACCTGCAGGTTGCCCATGAGGTCCTTCTCTATCTCTGCCTTACTGCCGGCAGGTATACGCAAAGCCTTGTCGATATCAGCCTTCACCTTGATAGGTCCATCCTGACCATAGTCAAATTCTATCGCGTCTACTGTTCCCACCTTGTAACCATCGGCATAGATAGGAGTAGAGGCTCCCAATCCTTGAATGTCGTTAAAGGTGATGTAATAGTAGTTGTGTGACGAGAAAAGGTTGATGCCCTTCAGAAAGTTGATTCCGAAGTACATAATCAATATGCCCACGACAGCCACAAGAGCTATCTTTATTTCCTTGCTCATTTTCATTTCTTATTTGTTCTTGTTCTGTTTATACTCTCTTATTGCCTGACCTACATCATACTTCTGTCCGTTTTTGAAGGCAATGATGAAAGCCTCGGGGAACTTTTCGAGCAGCGACTTGCGCAGTCGGTATATCTCATTATAGTTGGTCGAGGCTCCCATGGTGTATTTCACCATGCCGTTCTCCTGATAGGAATCATATTCGGTCTCACCCTTCAGATGGCTGTCTCCTGTCCGCAGCACCCTGCTGCTTGCCAGAATCTGCACCATGAACACGGGTTCATCCTTCGTCTGGTTCTGAGCTTTGACCACTTTTTTCTGGTTCTGCTTATGCTCTTGCTCCTCCACCTTTCTCACGGGTGCCGTACGGGGTTGGGCAACACGAGTTGATCGGGTAGCTGGCTTTGCCACTGCCGGTGCCTTTTCTTCCTTATAGTCTGAAGGTACGATGGTAGGCATCTCTGCCTTGTCGTCATCCATAGGACGGTAAGGCACCGACACGCCCTTGTCGTATCTGTCCTTATACTGGGCAAAAGCCTGATAGATGCCACGTGCAATGTCGTCCACACGGTTAGTCGAGTTGAGGAGTTGCTCCTCATCGGGTGTGGTGATGAAGCCCAACTCTATCAGACAGCCTGGCATAGATGTTTCGCGCAGCACCAGGAATCCCGCCTGGTGTACTCCCTTATTGGGTCGGTTGGCACCATTGCATACACTCTTTTGAATCATTCGCGCCAGTTCCACGCTTCGTTCCATATTCTTTCCCTGTATAAACTCGAAGATGATATAGCTCTCCGACGACCTGGGGTCGAATCCCTGATAGGTTTGCTGATAGCCTTTCTCCATCGAGATAACCGAGTTCTCTCGCATAGCCACATCGAGGTTGTCCTTGGCCCTGTGCATACCTAAGGTATAGGTCTCGAATCCTCGTGCTATCTTGCCCGCAGGCAAGGCATTGGTATGTACCGATATGAAGAGGTCGGCATTCGCCCTGTTGGCGATATTGGCTCTTTCCTTCAGGGGTATGAACACATCCGTCTTACGGGTATACACCACCCTGACATCTGGCTGGTTGCGCTCCACGTATCGTCCGAAAGCCAGCGCCACCGACAGGTTGATGTCCTTTTCCTTCGAGATGGTTCCCAAGGCTCCCGCGTCATGTCCTCCGTGACCAGCATCGATAACGAGCGTAAAACGTTTGTTGGCCGAGAACGCATTCAAGACCAACAAAAGCCACATGGCCACCAAGGATAATATCTTCTTGCTAAACATATATTTGCTTATGATGGTGCAAAATTAAGCATTTCCAATCAGAAAACCTAAATTTAGCACAAAGTTTTATAATTCATTAAGTGTACTTCTATTCCTGCTCCGTCACAATCGGCACCAAAGGGCGGATTCACCTTCATGATACTGATGTCGAGACTCTGTATAGCAGGAAACTCGGCAAAGAGGCGCTCCCCTATTCTTCCTGCCACATGTTCCAGCAACTTGCTGGGCACAGCCATCTCCTCTTTCAGCAGGGTGTAGATGTCGGCATAGCTCACCGTGTCCTGCAACTCATCGGTCTGCAGGGCATGGGTGAAATCGCAGTCTGCCACGATGTTCACCACATAGTCATTGCCCACGCTGCGCTCCTGTTCCAGCACTCCATGATAGGCATGAAACCTGACATTGCGCAGGAAGATGCGGCTATTCTTTACCTTCATGCTCATCCTCCTTCTCCGACTGTTGAGTCTCCTCGCATACATACTTCTTCAGCGCACGCTCCACGCCCACCTTCCAGGTATTAATACTCTCGGAGGTCAACTGCAGCTGACTCACCAACTTGATGACATGCTCTATAGGCATGCGGTATCTGAGCACGCCCGATATCAACTTGGCATAGTTCCAGTATTCAGGATTGAAGCGCTCACTCAGTCCCTCAATGGTCATCTTGTATCCTCGCTTGTTGAAAAACTGGAAGTCGTAACGCTTGGTGCCATCGTTGTTCACCTCCTTCACGATTCGGCCTTTCATCACCGACTTGGGCAGCATGATGCCTTCCTCGTCGTCGAGCAAACCTGTAAATATTTCATAAGGATGACCATCGAGCAAGCCGATAAGCGCCACCCACTTGTCTTTATTGTTCTGAAATCTCACCACATCACAGTCTAACACCTTGGGCCGCACTTCCACCACCTCGGGATGGCAAGGCTGTACGTCCAGCTCATCATTCACCCGCTTCACCAATTCACGATGCAGCTTGGCGAAATCTACATCCTCGCCTTCAAAACGCTGCCGGAAAGCCGAAAGGGTATGGTGCACTTTCTCCAACAGCTCAGCCGAAGCCTGTTCGAATGATATATGATCTATATTCTCCATTTACACAGTATGTTCTATGAATATTCTACTAAATTTGGATGCAAATTTAACTTTTATTTCCCAACTATGCAACTTTTTGCAGCACAAATGAAACAAAAAGGAAAAAGAATACACCGAAATCAAGAAAGAATGTGTAACTTTGCATGAACATAGTCGAACGATGACGCATTGATCTGCTGTCATCAATGTGACAGTAAGAGAATTTACACATTATTATATATAAGAATTTATGGAATCAATAAAAAACAGAACATCCATTCGCAAATATGCCGACCGCGAGATATCAGAAGAGTTGCTCAACAGCCTGCTGCAGGAAGCTGAGCGCACTCCTACCATGGGTAACCTCCAGCTATACAGCGTTGTGGTAACCCGTAGCGAGGAAGGCAAGAAGGCCTTGGCGCCTGCCCATTTCAACCAGCCCATGGTAACACAAGCACCAGTTGTACTGACCATCTGCGCCGACTATCGCCGCACCACAGCATGGGCAAATCATCGCAAGGCTCATCCTGGTTACGACAACATCCTGTCGTTCATGAATGCCGCCACCGATGCCCTGCTCTTCACCCAGACATTCACAGTCCTGGCAGAAGCGGCAGGCTTGGGTACCTGCTTCTTGGGCACTACGGTCTACATGCCACAGATGATTATCGACA
>ULKP01022066.1_pt1 | contig 13029 bp, 8 predicted proteins | sample 1951191 | NCBI WGS metagenome assembly ULKP01 (sample SAMEA4835504, study PRJEB28245) | human gut metagenome | biome: gut microbiome; material: fecal sample | place: Denmark | collected 2008
CGAACGCATTTTGATGCGTCCGCCCTGAGTATCGAACATAGATTTGATTGTGGTTTAACGATTTTAGTTGACTACTCTAAGTATTATTGATAATATGAGTTGACTCAGTTATTACTTATTTATAATTCACGTAGACTTACTCAACTTTCGCAGATATGTTCCACACGCCCAGAAGGGGCAGAAGCCCTTAGCCTGTACTTGAACCACTTTGCGAAACTTCAGTTACTTAATTATTAGTCTTATTTACAGTTGACTATTCATGGCTATAGGGGGGCAAAGTAGTTACTGATAGAGGTAAGTGCAGCTAAAAAAGTAATTGGCAGGATCATCTTAAAACAAAAAAAAGTATCTTAAGAAACATCTGCATGTAACTTAAGATACTTTTTGTTTTCAACTACAGTTTCTTCTTGCTTCAGGTAGACGAGAAACTGGAGCTGTTGTTATTTTTTGAAGCCGAAAATGCGCTTGATGAATTTTTTGACTACATTTTCTTTCTTCTGAGGATTTACGATAGGCGTAACCTTACGTGTGGTTGATTTTTCTGAAGTCTTCTTCTGGCTGACACCTCTTCCTCTGCCGTTGCTGCCTGGGCGTACATTGCGACGCTTGCCGTTGTTGTCCTGGCTGCCTGGCTTGTTGTCAGTCTGTGCCTGTCTGTTGCGTGACTTGTTTTCTGTTTGATCGCTTGCCGGACGATTATTGCCTTTACGTCGGTTGTTTCGATTTTGCTTATTCTCGTTTTCAGGTTTGCCACCATTGTTCTGCTGCTGGCTGTTGCCCTGCTGCTGACCATCCTTGGTACGAGGAGCGTTCTTACCCTGTTGTCTGGCGTTGCCCTGTTGTTTCTTGTTGTCTTTGTTCCTGGGCTGGTTGTTGCCTTGCTGGTTGTTGTCTTGCTGGTTGTTGCCTTGCTTGCTGTTTTCCTGTGGGTTGTTGTCTTCTGTACGACGCTGTGCCTTTTCAGGTCGGTTGGCAGTTTTATTGGCAGGTTTGCGTTTGTGTGCAGTCTGTTCACGATCTTTGCGTCGTCTGCTCTTTGCGCTGTTGTTGCCTGCCTTTCTGGGCTTGTTCTGCTTGGTGTATGCAGGTCCTTCGCCGCATCCTTCGGGCAGAGCAACCTTTTCCACTTCTTTTTCCAAGAACTTCTCTATCTGCTGGAAATAGAAGATATCTTCCTCGCTCACAAAGGTGATAGCCACTCCGTCGCGGTCGGCACGTGCAGTACGTCCGATACGGTGCACATAGTCTTCAGTATCGTGAGGCACATCATAGTTGATAACCAATGCGATATCATCGATGTCTATGCCTCGTGCCACGATGTCGGTAGCTACGAGCACATCGATTTGTCCGCTCTTGAATTTGAACATCATATTGTCGCGTTCAGCCTGGTCCAGGTCAGAGTGCATCTCGCCACAGTTGATATGTTTACGCTGCAGTGATCCTGCCACTTGCTTTACCTTCATCTTGCTTCCGCAGAAGATGATGACTCGCTGCAGGTCGCCAGCTTTGAAGATGTCCTTGATGATGTCCATCTTCTGTGTCTCGTAGCATACGTAAGCTTTCTGCTGTATCTTCTCGGCAGGTTTGCTTACTGCGAGTTTGATCTCTACAGGATTCTTGAGCAGAGTCTTTGCCAGTTCTTCTATTTTCTCGGGCATTGTGGCAGAGAACATAATGGTTTGGCAAGTTTTTGGCAATTTGGCTGCGATGGTCTTGATATCCTCCGAGAATCCCATGTCGAGCATGCGGTCTGCCTCATCAAGAATAAAGAAGCTTACCTTGCTGAGGTCTACATTGCCCAAGCTGATATGAGAGATGAGTCGGCCTGGTGTAGCTATCACCACGTCTGCACCCATGCGCAGGCTTTTCAGTTCCTGGTCGTAACGGTTTCCGTCGTTTCCTCCATATACAGCTACGCTGCTTACGCCTTGCAGGTAATATCCGAAGCCCTGCATGGCCTGGTCTATCTGTTGTGCCAACTCGCGTGTAGGCGACATGATAACACAGTTGATGGCATCAGAAGGATAACCACCGTCGTCGAGTTTGCTGAGCACTGGCAGCAGATAGGCAGCAGTTTTGCCTGTTCCGGTTTGCGCAACTCCCATTACGTCGTTGCCTTTCAATATCTCTGGAATACACTTTTCCTGTACTGGGGTGCAAGTGTCGAAACGCATATCGTAGAGCGCATCGAGCACGTTGTCATTTAAATCTAATTCGTCGAAATACATATTTCTTATTTTTCTTTTTCCTTTTTTCTTTTTTTGTCATTAATCATTAATACTTACCTTGGTGCGTTGCGGTAGCAGAAGTATGCCACGAATGCGAAGAAGAAGTTGGGCATCCAGGCAGCCAGCATAGGCGGGAAGTTGTCCTGAATGGCGAATGTGGCAGAGATGGTTTGCAGCATGATGTAGCTGAAACTCAGTGCCAGTCCGATGCCGAGCGATGTTCCCATTCCACCTTTGCGCTTGCGCGACGAGAGCGACACACCTATTATGGTAAGGATGAATGAGGCGAATGAGGCTGCAATTCGCTTGTGATATTCCACCTGGTATTGCACCACATTGCCCGAACCTCGGTTGATCTGTTTGGAGATATAATCCTTCAGTGCAGGACTGGTAAATGTTTCCTGCTGTCCCTTGGAGTATACCAGGTCGGTGGGTTCCATCATGATGATGGTGTCTTTCTCGGCTCCGCTGGTGATGTGCTCCTTCAGTCCCTGGAGCTGTCGTACCTTCCAGTTTCTTATTTTCCAGTGGTATTTGGAGTCGGAGATGGTGTCGTACTGCACCTCCATGGCGGTGAGGTGGCTTACCAATTTTTTGTCCTTGAACTTGTCAAGGCAGAAGCCGAAGCCTTTCTTGCTTTGGTTGTCGTAGTGCTGCAGATACGCGATGACGCCCCTGTCCACCTGCAGCTGTACGTTTTCTGCCGATGTGTTCTTGCTCTTCTTCTTGTACTTGATTTCGAAATTCTGTCTTACCACCGTTCCATATGGAATAACATAGGCAGAGAGGGCATACGACATGGCCGAGAGCATGATGCAGGTAATCATGTAAGGGCGCAACAGCCGCTTGAATGAGATGCCTGATGCCATGATGGCGATAATTTCAGAGTTGCCAGCCATCTTAGATGTAAAGAAGATGACGGCAATGAAGACAAACAGCGCACTGAAGAGGTTGGCGAAGTAAGGCACGAAGTTGAGGTAATAGTCAAAGACGATAGCCCTCAGCGGTGCATGATTCTCGGTGAATTTAGGCAGGTTGTCGTTTACGTCGAACACGATAGCCACCGATATAATCAGCAGGATAGAGAAGAAGTATGTGCCTACAAACTTCTTGATGATGTACCAGTCCATGCGCTTGATATACCTGAATGGGTTCAGGAACCTGAGTATACGCAGGAAGGCCAACTTCTTTGCGAGCCATTGTGTGAAGTGTATGAGCCCAGCAAAGTGTTGTCCGAACCATCTTTTGGCTTTATAGAGCCTGCGATGTTTTCTTAATTGATGAAATGTCTTCATTTTATGTTTTTGACCTTTTAATAGGTCTTTTTTTTGTTCGACCAGTCAGTCTGTGGTCTTTGCGTTTGTTCTCCCAGCCTGTGGTCTTTATATTCTTTGTCCCAGCTGGTCGATGATCGAATTTTTCCATTGCACGAAGTCTCCCTGCTCAATGTGCTGTCGCGCATCGGTGACGAGTCGCAGATAGAAGGCCAGGTTGTGTATGCTTGCTATCTGCATGGCCAGGAGTTCCTGTGCCTTGAAGAGGTGATGCAGGTAAGCCTTGGTTGTGATACGGTCGATGTCGCATCCGTCAGGGTCTACGGGACTGAAGTCCATTTCCCATTTCTTGTTGCGCATGTTCATCGTTCCGTTGTAGGTGAAGAGCATGGCATTGCGTCCGTTGCGGGTTGGCATCACACAGTCGAACATGTCCACTCCTCGTTCTATGGCCTCAAGTATGTTCTGTGGTGTACCCACCCCCATGAGATAGCGCGGCTTGTCCTTGGGCAGGATTTCGTTCACCACCTCTATCATTTCGTACATCACCTCAGTGGGCTCGCCTACGGCAAGTCCACCGATAGCATTTCCGTCGGCTCCCTTGTCTGCCACATATTTGGCCGCCTCTCTTCTCAGCTCGGGGAAGGTGCAGCCCTGCACGATGGGGAAGAGGCTTTGCTGATATCCGTACAGCGGTTCGGTCTCGTTGAAGCGCTTGACACAGCGGTCGAGCCAACGCTGTGTCATCTCGAGACTCTTCTTGGCATACTGGAAGTCGCTTTGTCCAGGAGGACACTCGTCGAACGCCATCATGATGTCGGCACCAATAATTCGCTCAGTGTCCATCACGTTCTCGGGGGTGAAGATGTGCTTGCTTCCGTCGATGTGAGAGCGGAACTCGCACCCCTCCTCACGCAACTTTCGGATGCCTGTAAGCGAGAACACCTGGAATCCGCCACTGTCTGTCAGGATGGGTCGGTCCCATCCGTTGAAGCCATGCAGTCCGCCTGCGGCCTTGATGACCTCGAGTCCTGGTCGTAGGTATAGGTGGTAGGTGTTGCCTAAGATGATCTGTGCCTTAACCTGTTGGCGCAGTTCCTCGAAGTGCACACCTTTCACTGATCCGACAGTTCCCACTGGCATAAAGATAGGAGTCTTTATCTGTCCGTGGTCGGTGGTGATGATGCCTGTGCGTGCATCACTGGCTTTATCTGTTACTTGTAGTTCGAATTTCATTCTTCTTGTTTATATTGATTTCTCACTCTCCTTTCTTCGCATCCTCGGGAATCGTGAAATCGATGGGATGTTCCACCTTCTCGTCGGTGAGCGCGAAGTGCCATACATCGGCAACATTCTCCACATAGTGGAATTCCACTCCCTTGCGATAGATCTCAGGAATCTCCTCAATGTCTTTCTTATTGTCCTGACAGATCACGATATCGGTAATGCCGGCTCGCTTGGCGGCCAGAATCTTCTCCTTGATGCCACCTACGGGGAGAACTTTTCCACGAAGTGTTATCTCTCCTGTCATGGCTGTGTTCTTTCGCACCTTGCGCTGTGTCAGGGCCGATGCGATACTTGTAGCGATGGTGATACCAGCAGAAGGACCGTCTTTAGGAGTTGCTCCCTCGGGCACATGGATATGGATGTTCCAGTTTTCGAAGATACGATAGTCTATGCCCAAGAGGTCGGCGTGCGCCTTGACATATTCCAGCGCAATGACCGCCGATTCCTTCATCACGTCGCCCAGGTTTCCTGTCAGGGTGAGTTTGGCAGCCTTGCTCTTGCTGAGCGAGGTTTCTATGAAGAGGATTTCTCCTCCTACCGATGTCCATGCCAGTCCTGTTACCACGCCAGCATATTGGTTTCCCTGGTAGATGTCGCGTGTGAAGATAGGCTTGCCCAACAGTTCTTCCACCTCAGCAGGAGTGATGGTAGGTTTCTCCAGTTCTTCGGTATATGCCAGTTTGTATGCCATCTTGCGCAAAGCCTTGTTGATAGCTTTCTCGAGTTGGCGCACTCCACTTTCGCGTGTATAGTGGTCTATCAGGTCTTCGATGGCAGCTTTGGTAAACTTTATCTTGGGCTCATACTTGTCGAGACCAGTATTCTTCAGTTCGCGTGGCACCAGGTGTCGCTTGGCTATCTCCACCTTCTCCTCGATGATGTATCCGCCCACCTCGATGAGCTCCATACGGTCGAGTAACGGACGTGGAATACTGCTGATATCGTTGGCAGTAGCAATGAAGAGCACCTTCGACAAATCGTAGTCTGTATCGAGATAATTGTCGTGGAAGGCATTGTTCTGTTCTGGGTCGAGCACTTCGAGCAGAGCCGATGCCGGGTTTCCGTTGATGGTGTTCTGTGTCACCTTGTCTATCTCGTCGAGGATGAATACAGGGTTGCTGCTTCCAGCCTTCTGAATGTTCTTGATGATTTGTCCGGGCATGGCTCCTATATAGGTACGGCGGTGTCCTCGTATCTCCGACTCGTCGTGCAGACCGCCCAATGACATACGCACATATTTTCTGCCCATCGCCTCGGCGATGCTCTTTCCAAGACTTGTCTTGCCAACTCCTGGAGGGCCATAGAGGCAGAGGATAGGGCTCTTCAGGTCTCCTCGCAGCGATCTTACAGCCAGGTATTCCAAGATACGTTCCTTAACCTTTTCCATGCCATAGTGCGCTTTGTCGAGAACTTTCTTGGCATGCTTGAGGCTCAGGTTGTCCTGAGTGTATTCATTCCAAGGCAGGTCTACCATGGTCTGCAGGTAGTTGACGAGGATAGAGTAGTCGGGGCTCTGTGGGTTGATGGTTTCGAGCTTGTTCAATTCCTTATTGAACGCCTTGGCTGTAGCCTCGTTCCATTTCTTGTTCTTGGCCTTTTCAGTCAGTTCTTTTCGCTCAGGATTCTTCTCGTCTCCCCCCAGTTCCTCGCGTATGTTCTTGAGTTGCTGCTGCAGGAAGTATTCTCTCTGCTGTTCGTCGAGGTCGAAGCGTGTTTTCTGCTTGATGTCCGACTGTATGCTCAGCAGCTGCAGCTCTTTGTGCTCAGCTTTCAGAGCAATGTAAAGACGGTCGCTGAGGTTGTCTTTCTCCAGCATCTCCATCTTGTCCTCTATGCTGAAAGGCATGTTGCTGCAGATGAAGTTGGCTGCTATCATGGGGTTGGATATGTTGTTGAGGGCATATTCAGCCTCATTGGGCATATCATCGCAGGCATGTATGAAGTTGGCTGTTTCCTGATGCAGTGTGTCCAACAGCGTCTGGAAATGCACGTCTTCCAGGTTGGGCCACTTTTCTGGCAGACTGGTTACCTGTCCTTTGTAGTAAGGACTTATTGATGTAATCTGTTCGAGTCGGCATCTGCCAAGAGCCTGTACCACGATGGTTATGTTACCTGATTCTACTCCTGGCAGTTCAACTGTTTTTATGAGTTTAGCAAACACACCAGTCTTATAGAGGTTTCCAGATGTGGGATTTTCTGTAGCCTCATCTTTCTGGCAGAAGATACAGAATACCTTGTCTGGATTTTCGATTAGCTTTTGGGCGAGCTGAACGCTCTGGGGTCTTCCCACGATGATGGGTGCCAGAACGGTAGGAAAGATGACGAGATTGCGTGTGCAGAGAATAGGGTATTCTCCTGATTCTCTTTCTGCCACCAATACAGAAGCATCGCCGTCAAAATCGGCTATCATTTGAAATTGTGTATTTTGTTTTCTGTTCATATTCGTTTTTAGAATTCTTTTTAGGGTGCAAAGGTAGTCATTTTTATTGAATTCAGAGGGGTTGGTATAGATATTTTAATATATTCGTGGCATTTTTTTGTAAAAATGATAAAATAAAACAGACTTGTTTGCGTTTTTCCTGATGTAAGCGAAAGTTGCGTAAATCAGAATAAAAACAAGAAACGGTGGCAGATTTTCAATTCAAACATTTTGGAATCATGCAGGATAAGTGCGGCATGAAGGTAGGCACAGACGGCGTACTCTTGGGAGCGTGGGCTTTGGGAGGCAGCAGGGTGCTGGATATAGGTACGGGGACAGGTCTCGTAGCACTCATGATGGCTCAGCGTTTTCCGCAGTCAGTAGTCGATGCCATCGATATTGACGAGGAGGCTTGCAGGCAGGCTGCCGAGAATGTGGCGGCAAGTCCTTTTGCCGGAAGTGTGCATGTGAGTCATTGTCCGCTGCAGGATTTTCTGTCTTCCCAGCCTTACGATGCCATCGTCAGCAATCCGCCTTTCTTTGTCGACAGTCTGAAGAATCCTGATGTCAAGCGCTCGCTTGCCCGGCATACAGACACACTGCCTTTTGCCGACCTCTTTGCCGGAGCCAGACGTCTGCTTACGGAACATGGTTTCCTGTCGATTGTTGTACCCACAGAAGTGTTTGGTAGGGTGGAGGAAGAGGCTTATTATAAAGGCTTTACGCTTGTTCGCAAATGCATGGTGAAGACTGTGGAGCGCAAGGCTCCCAAACGGCTTCTTCTTACCTTCTCCCGTAGCCGTATGGGCAACTTTGAGGAGTCTACAGAAGTGCTCCAGTTGCCGGATGGCAGTCGTTCGGAATGGTATTCCCGGTTAACGGAAGAATTTTATATCAAGTAGATTTCAAAGGAGTTTTCAAGGGGTTTCAAGGAAGTTAAGAAGTTAAGGAGTTATCGCTCCCTGCGGTCGCTGAGGAGCTAAGACAAATGCTTAAGTGGACTTGAAATTAAACAATCCCTTAAAGGCATTTGTCTTAACTCCTTAACTTCTTAACACCTTAACTCTTTAACTCCTTCGTCAAGCATCATAAGTTCAGTTTGCTCTGCACGAGTTTGCTCAGCGCCTCCACCTTTCTTCCTTGCTCTCTGATGTCGCTTCTCACGGCATTGAGACCGTTGAAGAAATCGGCAAAGGCCGACTGTATGGCGTTGGGTTTCCGGGCATTCTTGTCGGCAAATGGGTTGACGATAATCTTGATGCCTTTCTCCTCCAAGTGCACATCAATGTCAGCACCCGTCATAACCGGGTCGCCGTCATAATGGATGACACCAGGCTTAGTGCGGGTGATATGCAGCTTTTTGCATCTGAACGACTTAATCTTGGAGTGCTTGTCGAGCGTCTTGTTGAACATATCGAAACTTACCTGCGGAGCCTCCAGTACATCGAAAGGCTCCATGATGACCACGTCCATCAGTCCGTCGCTCATCGATGCCTGTGGAGCGATATAGGCGTTGTTGCCATATTGCGATGCGTTGGCACACGAGATGAGGAAGGCCTTGTATTGCTTTGTTCCCGTCTCGTCCTCAAGGGTGTAGGTTTCAGGCTGATACTTCAGTCCTTCTCTCAGGATGTTCTCAGCATAGCTGATGGGTCCTCGTTTGCCGCTTTCGGCAAACTTCATGCTTACGAAGGCGTCAAATCCCATACCGCAGGTACAGAAGAAAGGATATCCGTTGATGACCCCATAGTCGAGGTCGTGAATCTCGCATTGGTTGATGATCTCAATACTCTTTTTCAGGTTCATGGGCAGCATGAGGTGACGAGCCAGTCCGTTGCCCGATCCACAAGGCAGAATTCCCAGGGCTGTGTCGGAGTGTACGATGGCTCTTGCCACTTCGTTGACAGTACCGTCACCTCCCACAGCCACCACAATGTCAACATGAGCCTCCTTCGCCTCGGAAGCAATTTCCGATGCGTGTCCGGCTCTTTCCGTAGTTCTTATCTCGTACTCAAAGCGGTCCTTGTCCAGAATGCTATCTATCAGGTTGGGGATGGATGCTTTGCTTGCCGTGCCCGAGATAGGATTCATGATAAAAACGATCTTCTTCTTCATCTAATTAGACAGAATTTTATGAATATTCAGTTGCAAAAGTAATAAAATTAGTATAAAAACGCCTTTTTAGACCCTAAAAAAACACTAAAAATCAACTTTCTTGGAAAAAATCACGATATATTAGTTCTTTTTTGTATCTTTGCACCCTGTAAACTTAGAAATTATAAAAAGTACACCTATTCATAATGGGACAATTACAAGAAAAATACAAGAATTATCGTGAACCTCAGAAGTATATGGCTGCCGGTGTGTACCCATACTTCCGTGAGATCACCAGTAAGCAGATGACGGAAGTTACCGACATCGATGGACATAAGATTTTGATGTTCGGTTCTAATGCTTATCAGGGTTTGACCAACGACCAGCGTGTTATCGATGCAGCCAAGGCTGCTCTCGACAAGTATGGTTCTGGTTGTGCAGGAAGCCGTTTCCTCAATGGAACCCTCGACCTTCACGTACAGCTCGAGAAGGAGTTGGCCGAGTTCATGCACAAGGATGAGTCCCTGTGCTTCTCTACAGGTTTCTCTGTCAACCAGGGCGTGTTGGCTTGTGTGGTAGGCCGCAATGACTATATCATCTGCGACGACCGCGACCACGCCAGTATCGTAGACGGCCGCCGTCTTTCGTTTGCAACCCAGCTGCACTATAAGCACAATGATATGGAGGACCTTGAGCGCGTACTCAAGACCTTGCCTCATGAGGCTATCAAGCTGATCGTTGTCGATGGTGTCTTCTCTATGGAGGGCGACCTGGCCAACTTGCCAGAGATTGTCAAGTTGAAGCACAAGTACAACTGCTCCATCATGGTGGACGAGGCTCATGGCCTGGGTGTGTTTGGCAAGCAGGGACGTGGCGTATGCGATCACTTTGGTCTTACCGACGAGGTCGACCTCATCATGGGTACATTCTCCAAGAGTCTGGCGTCTATCGGTGGTTTCATCGCATCAGACAAGGACACCATCAACTTCCTGCGTCATTCTTGCCGTACTTATATCTTCAGTGCATCCAACACTCCAGCAGCCACAGCAGCAGCCTTGGAGGCTCTTCACATCATTCAGAACGAGCCAGAGCGCTTCGAGCAGTTGTGGGATGTTACCAACTACGCCCTGAAGCGTTTCCGTGAGGAAGGTTTCGAGATTGGCGAGACAGAGAGTCCTATCATTCCTCTCTATGTGCGCGATGCTATGAAGACTTTCGAGGTAACCAAGAAGGCTTACGACCGTGGCGTATTCATCAACCCAGTCATCCCTCCAGCATGTGCTCCTCAGGACACATTGGTACGTTTTGCCCTCATGGCTACTCATACCAAGGAGCAGGTAGAACGCGGTGTGAAAATTCTGAAGGAGGTCTTCGTAGAGGAAGGCGTCATCAAGTAAGCGCTACTTATATTGGAATTACACCTATTTATATTATAGTGAGAGGCAGCCCTTGGAATGAAGGGCTGCCTTTTTGGAAAATAAGTGTTTTGTGACGGTAAAATAATAACGAGATAAGAAAATATGATTTCAGTAGAAGGCTTGAAAGTCGAGTTTGGCGTAAAACCTCTCTTCCACGATGTGAACTTTGTCATCAACGACCGTGACCGCATAGCCCTGGTGGGCAAGAACGGAGCAGGTAAGTCGACGATGCTCAAGATACTTTGTGGTATGCAGAAACCAACAGATGGCGTTGTGGCTGTGCCCAACGAGACAACGATAGGCTATCTGCCACAGGTGATGAAGTTGCAGGACGACACCACCGTGAAGGAGGAAACCCGCAAGGCCTTTGCTCATAACACAGAGATGAAGGCACGTCTCGACATGATGCAGCAAGAGATGGCCGACCGTACCGACTATGAGAGCGAGTCGTATGCCCAACTGGTAGAGAAGTTTACCCAGGAGCATGAACGCTACATGATGATGGGCGGCGAGAACTATGAGGCAGAGATAGAGCGCACGCTTACAGGTCTGGGCTTCACCCGCGAGGACTTCGACCGTCCTACCCGTGAGTTCTCTGGTGGATGGCGTATGCGTATCGAGTTGGCTAAGATACTGTTGCAGAAACCCGATGTGCTTCTTCTCGACGAGCCTACCAACCATCTCGATATAGAGAGTATACAGTGGTTGGAGCAGTTTCTTGCCCAGAGTGCCAAGGCGGTGGTGCTGGTCAGCCACGACCGTGCCTTTATTAACAATGTGACCAACCGCACCTTAGAGATAACCTGCGGCAGGGTAGAGGACTATCGTGTGAAATACGACGAGTATGTGGTACTTCGTGCAGAGCGCCGCGAACAGCAGCTGCGAGCCTACGAGAACCAGCAGAAGGAGATTGCCGATATCAAGGACTTTATAGAGCGTTTCCGCTACAAGCCCACCAAGGCCGTGCAGGTGCAGAGCCGCATCAAGCAGTTGGAGAAGATCGTGCCCATTGAGGTCGACGAGGTCGACAACAAGCAGATGCACCTCAAGTTTCCACCCTGTCTTCGCAGTGGCGACTATCCTATTATCTGCGACGAGGTGCGCAAGGATTATGGCTCGCATACAGTTTTCGACCACGTCACCCTTACTATCAAGCGCGGTGAGAAAGTGGCTTTCGTCGGCAAGAACGGCGAGGGAAAGTCTACGCTTGTGAAGTGTATCATGGGCGAGATTCCGTTTACAGGAACGCTGAAGATAGGTCACAATGTGCAGATAGGCTATTTCGCACAAAACCAGGCACAGCTCTTAGACGAGCGCCTTACCATCTTCCAGACCATCGACAATGTGGCCACGGGCGATATGCGCCTCAAGGTGAACGATCTCTTGGGAGCATTCATGTTTGGCGGCGAGACCTCCGAGAAGTATGTCAAGGTGCTCAGTGGCGGCGAGCGCAGCCGACTGGCGATGATCAAGTTGCTGCTCGAGCCTGTCAATCTCCTGATTCTCGATGAGCCAACCAACCATCTCGACATGCAGTCGAAGGATGTTCTCAAGGAAGCCATCAAGGCCTTCGACGGAACAGCCATCATCGTGAGCCACGACCGTGAGTTCCTCGACGGACTGGTAGACAAGGTGTATGAATTTGGTGGCGGAAAGGTACGCGAGCATCTGGGCGGCATCTACGACTATCTGCGTGCCCACAATGCCGAGACCATCCAGGCAGCCCTTGCCAAGGGCGAGCCATCCATGGGCGCTTCTTCAGCCAAGCCACAGCAGCAGCAGGACGCATCGCCTGTCGCAACAGACAATGCGTCGTCGAAGAAGCAGAGTTACGCCGAGCACAAGGAACAGCAGAAGAAGATTCGCAAGGCCGAGAAGGCGGTGAAGGACTGCGAGCAGCGTATCGCCACCTTGGAAAAACGCAAGAAGGAGATTGACGATTTGCTGATGAAGCCCGAGAATGCCACCAACATGGAGCTCGTTACAGAGTACACCTCGCTGATGCAGAAACTCGATGAGGAGAACGACAACTGGCTCGTCCTCTCCGAGGAGCTGGAAGAAGTGTCAGGGCAATAAAATCCAGACAAAACAACAATAACCAAATAATTATAACATTATGAACATGAAGATGATTATCCCGATGGTGATGATAGCAGCCATGCCTATGGGTGCAGACGCACAAAACAAGTCGGGACTTGTCATGAGCAATCTTGACAAGACGACAAAGCCTGCCGACGATTTCTATCAGTTTGCCACAGGCGGATGGCAGAAGAACAATCCTTTGCCAGCAGCCTACAGCCGCTATGGAA
>ULKP01030340.1_pt1 | contig 12327 bp, 9 predicted proteins | sample 1951191 | NCBI WGS metagenome assembly ULKP01 (sample SAMEA4835504, study PRJEB28245) | human gut metagenome | biome: gut microbiome; material: fecal sample | place: Denmark | collected 2008
TACTACAATCATGTTTTTAAAATTAAGTATGTTGTTATTAAATTATTTCGCAGTCAATTTGCGGCGCAAAATTACACATACTTTCTTTATTTACAAAACTTTCCGAAAGATTTTCTTCAAAAAATCAACTTCAGACAAAATCAAGCCTCCCCTTTCTATACCATTTATTATTTTTGTCATGTTAGTTTAGAATCTTCTTAAATTCATTTACATCATGAACCGTATATCTGATAGAATTAAAGCCTTACGCAGATTTATGCATACCAAAAGCATATCTGCATTTATTGTACCCAGTACCGACCCTCATTCTGGAGAATATGTACCTGCTCATTGGGAGTCTCGGAAATGGATTTCCGGATTCACCGGTTCGGCCGGTACAGCTGTAATCACCATGTCACAAGGAGGATTATGGACCGACTCCCGTTATTTTTTACAGGCAGAAGAACAACTTCAAGGAAGCGGACTAATTTTATTCAAAGACCGTCTTCCAGAAACCCCTTCCATTGCCGATTGGTTAGGAGGCATTCTAAAACCTGGAGAAAAAGTCGGTATCGACGGATGGGTAAACAGTACGTCCGAAGCTCTGCAATTGCAAAAAGCACTTGAAAAATATCATTTGGAACTGGTTAACATGGAGGACCCGTTTCATTTATTGTGGGAAGACCGTCCCTCACTGCCTCTGAACCCTCCATTTATTTTGCCATTGGAATACAGCGGAGAGGCATGTAATCAAAAAATCAGTCGGATACAAGCTATTCTTAAAGAAAATCAAGTCAATGGCATCTTAATTTCCGCCTTGGATGAAATAGCCTGGACTTTAAACTTAAGAGGCACTGACGTACATTGCAATCCGGTATTCGTTTCCTATCTTTTCATCACCTCTGCTTCAAGTACATTGTACATCCAGCCGGATAAACTAACAGATGAGGTACGTCGCTATTTAGAAACAAACCAGGTTTCTATTAAAGACTATACACAAATAGCCCAAGATCTGGAGGAATATAAAGAAGGCTGCTTACAGCTACCCAGTTCAACCAATTATACCCTTTATCAGGCTGCCAGCAAAAGCAGTCAGGTAAAGTTACTCGAATCTCCGGTATTATATTTGAAATCTATCAAAAACGCTACAGAAATAGCCGGATTCAAACAAGCCATGACACGCGATGGGGTGGCTATGGTTCGCTTTCTTTACTGGTTAGAAAACGCTGTAAAAAGCGGGACAGAAACAGAATTATCCATTGACCAGAAGTTATACGAATTCCGCTCTGCGCAAGAGAATTTCCAGGGTATCAGCTTTGATACCATAGCCGGTTACCAGGAACATGGCGCAATTGTACATTACGAAGCAATTGAAGAAACTGCAGCAACCCTGAAACCCGAAGGATTTCTCCTTCTTGACAGTGGAGGACAATACCTCGATGGGACAACCGACATCACTCGTACCATCGCATTAGGGCACGTCACAGAAGAACAGAAGAAAGATTATACCCTTATCTTAAAAGGGTTTATACAGCTCTCCATGGCTCACTTCCCGTATGGCACCTGTGGCACTCAGCTCGACGTATTGGCACGACAGTTTATATGGAAAGAAGGTATGAACTACGGACATGGTACAGGACATGGCGTCGGACATTTTCTGAATGTGCACGAAGGGCCTCATCAGTTCCGCATGAACCACATGCCTGCTCTTCTCCTTCCTGGCATGACGGTCACCAATGAGCCAGGAGTATACAAAGCCGGGAAATATGGTGTACGCACAGAAAACACCATGCTGATTGTAGACGACCAGACGACTGACTTTGGAGAATTCTATAAATTTGAAGCATTGACTCTATGCCCTATCGATCTCAAACCGATTCTACCTGATTTACTCAGTCCGGAAGAAAAGGCATGGTTAAACGATTACCACCAGAAAGTGTATACCACACTTAACCCATACCTCAGTGAGGAAGAAAAGAACTGGTTGAAAGAAGCGACAAAAGCCATCCACTAATCAGTCTATAAACAAAAATCTCCCGGTCAGTATTCTCTGTATGAAAATCCTGATCGGGAGATTTTTTAATCACTTTTATTTAAGCAAACATTCTACTTACTCGAAGCACGCCTTCCACCAGCGCATCTATTTCTTCTTTCGTATTATACAATCCCAAAGAAGCACGCACCGTGCCCTCAATACCCAAACGGTGCATCAAAGGTTCCGCACAGTGATGTCCGGTACGAACAGCTATACCTAGGCGGTCAAGCAAGGTCCCCATATCAAAATGGTGTATATCTCCTACCAAGAAAGAAATGACTCCTCCTTTCTGCTCCGCTTCACCCAAAATCCTCATTCCCGGAATTTCTTTTAAACGGTTCATGGCATACTGAGTCAGATCATGTTCGTAAGCAAAAATGTTATCCATTCCTATTGCTGAAACATAATCCAATGCTTTTGCCAATGCTGTAGACCCGATGTAATCGGGAGTGCCGGCCTCAAACTTAAAAGGAAGTTCATTAAATGTCGTCTTTTCAAAAGAAACATTCTTAATCATCTCCCCTCCTCCCTGATAAGGGGGCAGTTTATCCAACCAGGCTTCCTTCCCATACAATACGCCGATACCCGTAGGGCCGTACACCTTGTGACCACTGAACACATAAAAGTCAGCATCCAAATCCTGTACATTCACCTTCATGTGTGGAATACTCTGCGCCCCATCTACCAGCACCGGGACACCTTGCGAATGTGCAAAGGCAATCATATCCTTTACCGGATTGATTGTTCCCAACACATTGGATACGTGTGCTACAGAAACAAGCTTTGTCTTTTCCGAAAAAAGCTTTTCGTATTCATCCAACAAAAGCTCCCCCCGGTCGTTCATCGGAATTACTTTCAGTACGATTCCTTTCCGTGCTGCCTGAAGCTGCCAAGAAACAATATTACTATGGTGCTCCATCACAGAAACAATAACCTCATCCCCTTCCTTCATCTGACTATCGGCAAATGAAGAAGCAACTAAGTTAATGCTCTCAGTCGTCCCACGAGTAAAGACAATCTCCGAAATGCTCCGTGCATTAATAAACCGGCGCACCGTCTCACGTGAAGCTTCATGCAAATTCGTTGCCTGTTGAGACAAGAAATGCACTCCACGGTGTACATTCGCATTGACCGAATAATACTCGTCTGTAATAGATTCCACCACGCAACGAGGTTTTTGAGTCGTAGCCCCGTTATCCAAATAAACCAGCGGTTTTCCATACACCGACCGCGCAAGAATCGGGAAGTCTTCTCTTATCTTATTGACATCGTATTGCATAAATTCTCTGTTAAAATATGACTATTTACAAATCGCACAGCCCTGGCATTTATTCAGTTCTCCACGGAAGCGTTTTTCTACCAGCAGATGCAAGCGATCTTTCAAGGCATCCATCCGGATATGGTCAATCACTTCGTTGACGAAAGCAAACATTAACAGCAAGCGTGCTTCCTTCAGACTGATACCACGCTGCTGCATATAGAACAATGCATTTTCATCCAACTGTCCTACTGTAGCCCCATGAGAACATTTCACATCATCTGCATAGATTTCCAGCTGCGGCTGAGTGTACATACGTGCTTCACGGGTCGCACACAGATTCCGGTTTGTCTGCTGAGAAGAAGTATGCTGTGCTCCTTCTCTCACAAGTACCTTTCCGGCAAAAGCTCCCACAGCCTGGTCGTCAAGCACATACTTAAACAATTCATTACTTGTGCAGTCGGGTACTTTATGATCAATAAAAGTATGGTTATCCACCTGCTCATTCTGATCAGCAATGGCCATTCCGCACAAACTGATTTCTGCCCCCCGACCAGCCAATGTCACTTCTGTAGTATTACGAGTCGTTCCATTGTGCAGTGTCATCCCGTTCAACAGCACATTACTGCCAGCTTCCTGATTCACATATAAGTTATTGAAACGTACCGTGCTGTTATGAGTTTCTTCCAGTTCATACAAGTCGAATACAGCATTTTCTCCTGCAAAGACTTCCACCACCTGAGTAGAAAGGAAATTCACGTCGTCCATCGCATGGTCACACACCAGCAACCTGGCCTGTGCACCATCCTCCAATATAATCAGGACACGACGGTTTACCATGAAATCCACATCCGCACGCAAGATATTCACCAATTGGATTGGACGTTCCAACACCACATTCTTCGGTACATACATGCACACACCGTCCTGTGCAAACATCGTATTAAATGCCGCCAGAGCATCCTTCGACGTATCAGCCAGCTTTCCGTAATATTTTCTGACCAAATCAGGGCGCTGTTCAGCCATATCCCTCAAGCTACCGAAGTAAACCCCCTCCGGCAACTGAGCAGAAGGATGCACATGCTTGTCAAACGTATCATTTACCACAAAATAAAGTGAGGTACTCATATTGGGCACATCACATTTGAACACTTCATACGGATTAACCGGAAATTCCAGGCGATTCAAGTTCAGCCCATAATCCGGAGCAAAATACTTGCTCACCTCCGTATACTTATATTTTTCCTGCTTGCGAGTCGGGAAGCCCAGCTTCTCAAAATCAGCAAATGCCTTCGCACGGGGCGCATTCAGCACATCCGCACTTTGCCGACAAACCATTGCCTCGCACTGCGTGAAAAGATCAATATATTGCTGTTCTGCTTTCATGCTCATTCTCCCAGTTCTTTCTTAATCCAATCGTATCCTTTTTCTTCCAGTTCCAATGCCAGTTCCGGACCTGCAGTTTTCACGATACGGCCTTTATAAAGTACATGTACAATATCCGGTTTAATGTAATCCAGCAAACGCTGATAGTGCGTAATCACAATACAGCTCGTTTCCGGAGTTTTCAGTTTATTCACTCCTTCAGCCACAATACGCAACGCATCAATATCCAGTCCGGAGTCAGTTTCGTCCAAGATACTCAACTTCGGTTCCAGCATAGCCATCTGGAATATTTCGTTACGCTTCTTCTCACCTCCAGAGAATCCCTCATTTACCGAACGGTTAGCCAGCTTGCTGTCCAGCTCTACAATCTCTCTCTTTTGGCGCATCAGCTTCAAGAACTCACTGGCCGTCAAAGCAGGAAGTCCTTTGTACTTACGCTGTTCATTCACGGCCGCACGCATGAAGTTCACCATGCTCACTCCCGGAATTTCTACCGGATACTGGAATGACAGGAACAATCCTTCATGACTGCGGTCTGCCGGACTCAAAGCCAATAAATCCTTTCCGTCAAACGTTACGGTTCCTTTCGTCACCTCATAAGCCGGATGACCAACCAATACATTGCTCAATGTACTCTTTACCGAACCGTTAGGCCCCATAATCGCATGGACTTCACCTGCTTTTACAGTCAGGTTAATACCTTTCAATATTTCTTTGCCATTGATGTTGGCATGTAAATTCTTTATCTCTAGCATAACAATCTATTTTTATCGTTTATCCCACACTGCCCTCCAACGATACAGACAGCAATTTCTGAGCCTCTACGGCAAACTCCATCGGAAGTTTGTTCAGAACTTCCTTTGCATACCCATTCACAATCAGTCCTACGGCATCCTCAGTAGAGATACCACGCTGGTTGCAATAGAAAATCTGGTCTTCCGAAATTTTGGAAGTCGTAGCCTCATGTTCCACCACAGCCGTTTCATTGTGAATGTCCATATAAGGGAATGTATGCGCTCCGCAATGGCTACCCAGCAACAGAGAATCACACTGACTGTAGTTTCTTGCATTATCTGCCTTTTCAGCCACACGCACCAGCCCGCGATAAGAGTTCTGACTCTTTCCGGCACTGATACCCTTACTTACGATAGTAGAACGAGTGTTTTTACCCAGATGAATCATCTTCGTACCAGTATCTGCCTGCTGATAGTTATTGGTTACCGCTACAGAATAGAACTCAGCGGTAGAATTGTCTCCACTCAAAATACAGCTTGGATACTTCCATGTAATGGCCGACCCAGTCTCTACCTGTGTCCAGGAAAGTTTACTGTCCACCCCTTTGCAGTTACCTCTTTTGGTTACAAAGTTATACACACCACCCTTACCTTCAGCATCACCAGGATACCAGTTCTGCACAGTAGAATATTTCACTTCCGCACGGTCAAGCACCACGATTTCCACAATTGCCGCATGCAGCTGGTTTTCATCACGCATCGGTGCCGTACATCCTTCCAGATAAGACACATAACTGTCATCATCCGCAACAATCAGCGTACGTTCAAACTGTCCGGTATTGGCCGCATTGATACGGAAGTACGTAGACAGCTCCATCGGGCAGCGAACCCCCTTCGGGATATACACAAACGAACCATCACTGAACACAGCCGAGTTTAATGCGGCAAAGAAATTATCACGATAGCCCACTACCGAACCTAAATACTTCTTCACCAAATCCGGATGTTCACGTACCGCTTCACTGATAGAGCAGAATATAATCCCTTTTTCCATCAGTGTCTCCTTAAAAGTTGTCTTCACAGAGACGGAGTCCATAACCGCATCTACCGCCATACCGCTCAGCGCCATACGTTCTTCCAAAGGAATACCCAGTTTGTCAAAGGTTTTCAACAGTTCCGGATCCACTTCATCCAGACTCTTCGGCCCTTCTTTTTTCTTTGTCGGATCTGCATAATATGAAATAGCCTGATAATCAATCTCCGGAATATTCAAATGTGCCCATGTAGGCATTTCCAGCGTTTGCCAATAGCGAAACGCCTTCAAACGGAACTCAAGCAACCAGTCGGGCTCACCTTTCTTTGAAGAAATCAGCCGCACGACATCCTCATTCAGTCCCTTCTCTATAATATCTGTGTGAACATCCGTAGTGAAGCCATATTTATACTTCGCCTGCGTCAGTTCCTTCACATATTTATTGGGTTCTATTTGCATATCAATTCTGAATATTATCTGTTTCTATAAATTTCTCTGTTACAGTTTTCACCACAGGATAAAAGAAAGCGGAAAAATCCTTTATCGGATAATATAACAACGAACTTCCTTTAGTGGTTGAATGTATTAAGTTATCTTTAGAGTCGGCAAAATCAATAAAATGGATGACCAGGCTGATTACAAGCGCATATTTTACCGCTCCAAGCACTGCCCCCAAAAGGCGGTTAATAAAACCTAATCCTGTCATATCCACGATTTTCGTCAAGGCAGAAGCCAAAAGAGACAACACCAAAGGTACTATCAAGCCTATCAATAGAAAAGCCAGTATCTGCCCGAATGTCACAGAAGTACCTACCGCTACGGCCAATTGTTCACCTAAACCGGCAAACAAAGCACGTGCTACCAGCAGTCCGGCTATCAGCCCTACAACCGCTGCCAGTTGTTTGAAAAATCCTTTCATAAAACCAGAGACAGCTCCTAAAGCCAATAAGATGATAATCACCCAGTCTATTGTTGCCATTTATCCGAAATATATATTAAAAACAAAGCGAAGAACTTGTTCCCCTGTCTGATGGGTGAATACAAGAATCTTCGCTTTGCTCTGAATGACAAATGTATTTATTTGCACCCAAACAATGGTCAGACGTTACGTCCTTACAATGTCTGTTTTACTTCCACTTCTTCATACGTTTCAATCACGTCACCCACTTTCAAGTCGTTGCAGTTCGTCAAGCTGATACCACATTCAAAGTTAGTACCCACTTCTTTCACATCGTCCTTGAAGCGTTTCAACGCATTGATTGAACCCGTAAAGATTACGATACCGTCGCGAATCAAGCGAGCTTTGTCCGTACGTTTTACTTTTCCGGTCTTCACCATCGCACCGGCAACCATACCTACCTTGCTGATGTTGAACACTTCACGCACTTCGATTGTAGAGGTAACCTGTTCTTTCAATGTCGGAGCCAACATGCCTTCCATTGCAGACTTCACTTCTTCAATCGCATCGTAAATAATAGAATACTTACGAATATCCACACCTTCCTGTTCTGCAAGCTTAGCCGCATTTCCAGAAGGACGTACCTGGAAACCTACAATAATGGCATCCGATGCCGCAGCCAACGATACATCCGATTCTGAAATCTGTCCGACACCCTTATGGATTACATTCACCTGAATCTGTTCGGTAGACAACTTGATCAATGAGTCGCTCAACGCTTCTACAGAACCATCCACGTCACCTTTCACAATCACATTCAATTCATGGAAGTCACCCAATGCCAGACGACGTCCCACTTCATCCAGTGTCAACATCTTCTGTGTACGCAAGCCCTGTTCACGAGCCAGCTGTTCACGCTTGTTGGCAATCTCACGTGCTTCCTGATCCGTATCAAACACATGGAATGTATCACCCGCAGCCGGTGCTCCGTTCAATCCTAAGATCAATACCGGCTCAGAAGGACCAGCTTCTTTCAAGCGCTGATTACGCTCGTTGAACATCGCCTTCACCTTACCGTATGAAGTTCCGGCCAAGACAATATCCCCTACATGCAGTGTACCATTAGAAACCAGTACCGTAGCCACATATCCACGTCCTTTATCCAAAGAAGATTCAATAATTGAACCGGTAGCCTTACGGTTCGGATTTGCTTTTAAATCCAACATTTCAGCTTCTAGCAATACTTTTTCAAGCAATTCAGGAACACCGGTACCTTTCTTGGCTGAAATATCCTGAGACTGGTATTTTCCACCCCATTCTTCCACCAGGAAGTTCATGGCAGCCAGCTCTTCCTTAATCTTATCCGGATTTGCATTCGGTTTATCTACCTTATTAATAGCAAACACGATAGGCACTCCCGCAGCCATCGCATGGTTGATAGCTTCTTTTGTCTGCGGCATCACGTTGTCATCGGCAGCTACGATAATGATTACCACGTCAGTTACTTTCGCACCACGTGCACGCATAGCCGTAAATGCTTCGTGTCCCGGAGTATCCAGGAACGTAATGCGACGTCCATCCTCCAGTTTCACGTTATATGCACCAATGTGCTGTGTGATACCTCCGGCCTCACCCGCAATTACATTCGCCTTACGGATATAGTCCAGCAAAGAAGTCTTACCGTGGTCTACGTGACCCATCACGGTAACAATCGGTGCACGCGGTTGCAAATCTTCTTCCGCATCAGCCTCTTCCTCTACAGCCTGTGCCACTTCCGCACTTACATATTCTGTCTTGTAGCCAAATTCTTCTGCCACAAGGTTAATTGTTTCTGCATCCAAACGCTGATTGATAGATACCATGATACCCACACTCATACAAGTTGAGATAACCTGAGTCACCGGAATATCCATCATGTTAGCCAGCTCATTTGCTGTTACAAATTCAGTCAGCTTCAATACCTTGCTTTCTTCCTGTTCCAGTTCCTCCTGTTCCAGCTGACGGTTCTGAATATTTTCACGTTTCTCCTTACGATACTTGGCAGCTTTATTCTTTCCTTTGTTTGTCAGGCGGGCAAGTGTTTCTTTCACCTGTTTTGCTACATCTTCGTCGCTCACCTCCTGTTTTACCACCGGTTTCTTAAAGCGGTCCTTGTTATGCTTTCCGCCCTGTCCTTGGTTCTGGTTACCCTTTCCAGATTTCTCATTTCGTGAAGCTCCAGATGCGTTGGAGGTTGCATTAATATCAACCCGTTCCTTATTAATACGGTTGCGTTTTTTCTTTTTCGCAGCCTCATCACTCAGACCACCCTTATCCGTCTTTTCATCACTCTTACGAATTTCCTTGATAATCGCATCTTTCATCTGCTTACGCTGTTCCTGACGCTGCTTATCCTTTTCCTCTCTTTCTTTCTTCTTCTCCTCTTTCGATTTTTTCTTCGGACGGGTAGACTGGTTCAATGCAGCCAAATCAATCTGGCCTACTACATTAATCTTTGATTTAAATTCTGTCGGGCGAATTTTAAAAACTTCGTCTTCTTTATTTTCCTGAACAGATTGTTGCTTTTTTTCTTCTTCCATCGGCTCTGGTTTCAATTCTTCTGCCTTTATTTCCGGCTGTTTCGGTTCTTGTTTTTCTTCTACCTGAGGTTGTTGTACAGGAGCCTCTTCAGTTTTAACCTCCGTTTTTTCCACCTCAGCTTGTTTATTCTCAGGTTCTGGCTTAGCTGGCCCTTCCTGTACTACAGGCGTTTCAGCAGGCTCAACCACAGCCGGTTTTTTCTTTTTCTTCAGACCATCCAAGTCTATTTTACCCACAGGCTTGAATTTTGGTCGCACATCTTCTGGAACCACTGTTTCTATCACTTCCGGCTTTTTCAGTTCCGGATGAATATCCTCGATAGAAACAGAAGCCTTGTTACGCTCCTTATTCTGCCGTTCCTGAATAATTTTCTCAGACTCTATTTTCAAATCCTTGTCTTTGCTGAACTCTTTAACCAGTGCAGCATACTGTTCTTCAGTAATTTTGGTATTTGGATTCGCCTCGACCGTATATCCTTTTTTCTGCAAAAAGTCTACCACCGTGGTTATTCCAACATTCAAATCTCTTGTTACTTTATTCAATCTTATAGTCATAATTCATCACAATTTATAGAGTTCAGGAAAATATATCAGTCACAGATAAACAAGCAGACGAGAATGAATTTCTCATCCTCATCTGTTTATTGCAAGCAAGCGCTATTCCTCAAACTCTGCTTTTAAAATTCTCAGAATATCATCCACCGTATTTTCTTCCAAGTCTGCTTTTTCGATAAGCATCTCACGCGGTGCGTTCAATACACCTTTAGCCGTATCAATTCCGATAGCCTTAATCGCGTTGATAACCCATTCGTCAATTTCATCCTTGAATTCATCCAGGTAAATGTCTTCATCAGCCACAGCATCTTCACCCAGTTCACGGTATACATCGATAGTGTATTCTGTCAGCATACTGGCCAGCTTAATATTCAAGCCACCTTTACCGATAGCCAGTGAAACCTCTTCTGGTTTCAAATATACCTCAGCTCTCTTTTCATCCTCATGCATGATGATAGACGAAACTTTTGCTGGACTCAAGGCACGCTGAATAAACAACTGGATGTTAGAAGTATAGTTAATCACGTCAATGTTTTCATTACGCAATTCGCGCACGATACCATGAATACGAGAGCCCTTCACACCCACACATGCACCTACCGGGTCAATGCGTTCATCATACGATTCTACTGCAATCTTCGCACGTTCTCCCGGAATACGGGCAATTTTCTTGATGGTAATCAGTCCGTCATTGATTTCAGGCACTTCCTGTTCAAACAAACGCTGCAGGAAGGCCGGTGATGTACGGCTCAAAATAATCTTCGGATTATTGTTCTTATTATCTACACGAGCTACTACGGCACGAGCAGTTTCTCCTTTCCGGTAGAAGTCACTCGGAATCTGTTCTGTCTTAGGCAACAGCAATTCATTACCTTCATCGTCCAGCAACAGGATTTCCTTTTTCCAAATCTGATAAACTTCTGCACTGATTACAGTACCTACTTTATCAATGTATTTATTATACAAGCTGTCTTTTTCCAACTCCAGAATCTTTGAAGCCAGTGTCTGGCGAAGATTCAGAATTGCACGGCGGCCGAATTTCTCAAAAATCACCTCATCGGTCACTTCCTCTCCCACTTCATACGATGCATCAATCTTGCGTGCTTCCGACAATGCAATCTGCAGGTTCGGGTTAGTCAGCTCCTCATCCGCCACAACTTCACGGTTACGCCAGATTTCGAAATCCCCCTTGTCAGGATTTACAATCACATCATAGTTTTCATCTGTACCGAACATTTTTGCAATCACACTGCGGAACGACTCTTCCAACACGCTCACCATCGTGGTGCGATCAATGTTCTTCAATTCCTTAAATTCCGAGAATGTGTCAATCAAGCTGACAGTTTCTTCTTTTTTGGCCATAATTATTTAAAGCTAATTAAGTATTTGGTGTATTTTATCTCATCATAGGTAAAGGTTACATTCTGTTCCACCAGCTTCGGACGCTTGGCACCTTCCGGTTTTATTTTCACTTCTACCGTAACCGTAAAATTCTCTTCGTTGGCATCTGCCAGCACACCCGTCCATTTCTTTCCGGTTTTGTCCAGCACTTCTACTTCGCAACCTACATGTGCTACATACTGCTGCAATACCTTAAATGGTTGACCGATTCCCGCAGAACCTACTTCCAGTTCGTAATCTTCTTCTTCACGACTTAATTTTGACTCGATATAGCGGCTCAGCTCCACACAGTCGTCTATCCACACACCTTCTGCATGGTCTATTTCCACTACAATTTTGTCATCCGGACTCACATTTACATCAACCAGAAAATAACTTTTATCTTCCAGCCATTCCTCTACAATCCGAGCTACAACGTTTTTATCTATCATGTATTAACTCAATACTTCGGTAAATTTTTACCGATAAA
>ULKP01021054.1_pt1 | contig 10973 bp, 7 predicted proteins | sample 1951191 | NCBI WGS metagenome assembly ULKP01 (sample SAMEA4835504, study PRJEB28245) | human gut metagenome | biome: gut microbiome; material: fecal sample | place: Denmark | collected 2008
TTGCCTTAACGGCGACTTTCAGTTCCGCGCGGCGACGCGGAATCCAGAAAACACCGATAATGCACAAAATGGAGCTAATTGCATACACTGGATGCCGCATCGACGCGCGGAACTGAAAGTCGCCGTTAAGGCAATGACAAATACCAACCGACTATTTGGACGATAAAACCTCATAACCGCAAAACCCCATAACCGTAAAACCCCATAACCCCACAACCTCATAACCGTAAACAAACCCCATAACCGCAAAACCCCATAACCCCATAACCGTAAACCCCATAACCGTATAACCGTAAACAAACCTCATAACCGTAAACAAACCCCATAACCTAAAACTGCAAATCATCTGTCATCTGTCAGTTTAAGGTGTAAACCACTGACAATCAACGCAATACATCCTGACAGATGCCTAAGCCATCTGTCATAAAACCGTCAGTATCAGGCATGCCTGACAGATGCCATGCACCATCTGTCAGGCCGTAACACATTGTCTGCCAGAGCGTTACACCGCAAACTGACAGATGACAGATGATTTCCAATTTTCTTTTCTCGTTTTACATAACGTCCGCATCACAACCAACGATGTTACAGCCGCCAAAAGACGGCCTTTCACCCTGCAAAACATGGCCTTTTGCCACACAAAAGGGCACGTTTCACAAGGCTGCACAAACGAAAAGAGGGATGCCCGTAGCACCGGACGTCCCTCTTATACAATACTTTCGTCGGCAATTGCCTGCCGTCAGCCATTATTTCACGATGACCTTCTTTGTCGTTCCGTCAGACATCTTCACGATGTTCACGCCCTTTGTTGGAACTGACAGCTGCGTGCCGTCCAATGCGTAGCGTGCAACCTCAACGGCTTCTTCGCCTGTTGCGGTAACATTCTCTATGCCAGTCGGGTCGTAAGCGGCGATTTCCTTCTCGTCCGCATTAACAATCTCGCCTGTCTCGGTATTGATAAGCATTGCAACCACCTTCAGCTTTGACTTGTCTTGGATAAGTTCATTTTGAAGGAAAGATCCCTTCACACCATTTGAAATATCGAAAGTCGTAGATGCACTTTGCTTAGCGTCCGCCACTATAGGAGCTTTAATTTCTCCTGTTGTCGTCCCTGTCAAATTCTGTGACATCAAGGCCACATGATTATAAACCATGTCTTCAATCATTGGAACTGTAACAGGATTTTCGTCTTCATCCTTAAAAATATCATCATGCAACACACCTTTCTGTGCCCACTTATCCCAATAAGGCTCATCGTAAAGGGCACCATATATACCATTGTACTGCCACCAATAAGGAGTACCATCACCTTGCAGTCCATCTGTAACCAAGACATACGCAAGCGCATAAGGGGCATCATTGCGGTTATACAAGAATGTAACATCCGTATTTACGTTTATCTGTGTCTGTGACTGATTCCACATAGGGCTAATAACAACTTCAGCCTCAGCAGCACCACGCTGAGCTTCAAAGTCATCCAATACACCAAGCATAGTCGAAGAGGACGAACCGAAATACGGATCAAATATCTCATAATCATTTGTTCTATTCAACAATGCAGAAGGAATGCCTAATTGGTTGCCAAATCTGTCCCACACCTCATCATAGACAGAAGTTTCCATTGGGTCAAAATAATTTACAGAAGCATGTGATGCTATCCCTATAAATTCGTTAGGATAGGTCTCTTCCATTGCCTCCATACCGGCATATCCACGTGGACAAGCAGGACATCCCGTACCTGTTATTTCTTCAACAACAACTTTACGCGTAACATTTCTTGTAACAACTTTGTTAAGTTCTCCATTAACAGTTACGTTTGCATCCGCAAATTCATTTGCTACGCCATTCACTTTTGTCACAGTTATTTCCTTTTCAAACGGACCTCCAACCTCCGTACCGGCAGGAACTTGGAATGTAGCTGTACCAATTTCGCAAAAAGCGACATTGTCAACGGCTGCGCTCATTTCATCTGAGACATTACCTGTAGCAACATCCTTAACCGTATAACTCAATGAGCTAATATTATTCAAACCTTTATTCAAAAAGTTTACACTTACACCTACATTACCATTGACAACTGCATTTTTCGAGAATTCATCATTAAATAATGTAACAGCATCTCCAATAAAGTTGTTTCCAGACATTACTACAGTTGTCAAAAAGTTGCCATATCCTTTACCATAAAAATTCTGCCAACCGTTTCCCCAATTAGCATATGCACCACCTTCTATATCCGTCATACCGTCAAAAGCAAGACAATAATATCCATACTCCAAAATAGGATTAGCTGTAAACGAATAGCCTACATAACAACCTCCAGACGGAATAGTATAAGAAGTTTCAACCATTTCCGGATAGCCATCAGAAGTTAAGGAATGTGTTGGAGTGACTGTATTATAAACAGCACAATTTGTTGATGACACAGAAGTTGGCAATGTCGGATTAATCCAATAGCGTACATTGCTCACCGAACTCAAATCAACAAGGTAAAACGCTACCATGTCGATGGTATTGCCTGCAAAATCACCCGGGATGAATATTGCACAATCATAACTCGTAGCACCTGCACCCACAAGGCTAACACTCTGTCCTTGGGCATAAGTAAAAGGCACATTAGAAGCACTTGCTCTCGTAGCTGGAGCATTTTTTGCGACCTTATTATACTTAAGGCCAACAGTGTTGTTACTTCTCTTAAGTTCTTGAGCATTAGCGGTGAAAGCAAATGCGAGAAGAACAGTCACATAAAGTAAACGTTTAATCATAACTGTTTATTTTTCAGGTTAGACATAAAGTTTTAATCTTTCAAAATCTTAGTCGATGTACCATCTGAATATCTAACAATATTGACACCTTTCTGTAAACCGTCAAGACGTTGACCGTTGATATTATAATAACCAACGACATTTTTTTCTTTTGTAACTATATTGTTACTTATTCCAGCTGGATCGGCATAGGCAAATTTCACAAATATTGTGCTATAGCCCTCTAATATGTATGTTGCAGTAAAACTACCGTAATCTCCTTCCTGAACTTGGCACCATTCTGATTGTGTATCTACAGTTTGTCCCCCATTTATAGTATATGGGGTATTAGGAGTCGTCTCTCCTGAGCAAGGATATTCAACACCTCGCCCCCCTATAGGATTACAACCTCCAAAGCCACAAATTTGGAATACGCCCGAAGGCATATCCTCTACAGCACATCTTACAACGCAGTTAACAGGTATTGAGGTCATGTTTTTTACTGATATACCAGAATGCACAGTTACAGTACCAAAGACACTGCTTACATTGGCTTTATCGCATACAACTGTTGAGCCACTCTCTATTACATTTCCTTCACTGTCAACGAATTCGAGAGCGTTACCGCTTTCCGACTGGGCATATATAGGTAAGCCCATAAGCAGACTCAAACAAAAAAAAGAAAATCTTTTCATATAATCTTATTTTATTTCTTAGTTTTCCTCTATTATTTTTTCTTTCGTTACTTGTTGCACACCATTATTATTGTAAATAAAAGCAACAACTGAAACATCGTTCGGCTTCCAGTTTTCAGGTATGCTGTATGAGAATTCCCTCTCTATAGTCTCACCCTCATTAACAGAAATATCATCGCCCCATGTACCGTTGACAGACGCACGGAAAACGTGGTTGTGTACATAATTCATATTTTCTGTTCCATCCTGCATTATCTGTACAGCAGTTATATTGTCTTCTATCAACCAAGCTTGGAGCTTTCCTTCCGTTGAGCCGTTTGTCCCCAATAACGAAATCGCTATATCCAAATTTCTGTTGGTTTCATCAAAAACGTTCTCAATAGATATTGACAATGTAGCCTGCTTTGCTATCTCGTTTCGCACCGCCGTAGCCCATTCGCTCCACTGCAAAATGCCGGAAGAACGGTTTACTATGCCAGCCGGTTGTGTAGATATTCCCCAATGATAATAGTAATCATCGCCAATATCAGTCTTCAGCCCTATGACATTTCCGCTTCCAGCAAAGCCTAAAGGACCGCTGTGTATGCCCACGGCAATGACCGCAGTATCGCCGTATTGCTCGATAAGGTTCTCTATTTCAGCGGATGCCGTAGGGCAGTTGGAGCACATCTGCCCTGTAAAGTCTTCTATCAGCACAGCACGGTTTACGTCCGCCGGCTTCACATAGATGAACCTGTCGTCCTCGGCTACGTCGTTGCAGGCGGCGAAGGCGAATGCGGCTGCTGCTATGGGAAGGGCATATATGAATTTGCGAAGTTTCATTTTGGTTAGAAGTTATAGTTGTACGACAATGTAACGCCCTTGCTCGACGGCACGTAGCGGCACACGCCGCCGGCGCAGTTCATTCCCTCGCGCGTGCGTCCGTAGCCTAACTGGAGGCGGTGCGAGCCGTGGCTGAAGGTGACGTAGCCCTGATAATAGTGCTGGTTGGTCACGCCGCTGTTATACATGTCGGCAATGGTGAACATCCAGTGGGGCAGGAACGAGAGTTCGAGCAGTCCGTAGAGCCAGTCGCCGTCGTCCTCGTCGGTGGAGAGGTATTGCAGCTCTCCGCGCAGGGTGAGCTTGCGGTTTATGCGGTATTTCGCGTCGGCCACGAATATGTCGGAATGTATCATGCCGCCGTGCCCCTCAACTATCGTCTGGTTGTAAAACTGGTTCATGTACATAAGGTTCAGGCGGAAGGCGCGCGAGAACGGCTTTTCTATCTGTATGTTGAAGTCCTGATAGTAGGTTTCGTCGCCCCACTTGAAGAAGGCCGAGCTGTAGCCGTCGGTGCCTGCGAACGTCCCGTTGTACGGGTTTACGGCGCAGTTCTTGCGGTCGATGGAGTGTACGTGCGAGAAGTTCACCTTTACGTTCATGCCGTATTTGCCTCCGATGGCGGTGTTGCGCTTGAAGCGGTAGCCCAGTTCGGCCTGATACGCCCACTCGCCGTTAGGCTGCGTGGCATACGGGTAGAGCGCGGCGAGGGCGTAGGTATGCTCCATGGTGAAGGCAGGCAGGTGGTTTATGGCCGAGGCTATGCCGCTGGTTTCGCCGCGCTTGCTCCTGAACTGCATCGCGTCGCTGCGCTTGGCTTGCAGCAGCAGGCTGAAACCGCTGTGCGAATATGACGCGGAAAGCATAGCCACGTTGCCCTTACGGTATATATAGGGGTAAGCTCCGTCAAACGAAGGATCTTGCCCTTTCCATGCGTACTCGGCCAGAATGTTGAAGCCGCCCTTCTGGAAGTTCGCCCTGACGTCGAATGCGTTGACCGACGATGGCATGTTGAGCTTGTGCGACTTGTCGATAATCATCTCCTCGCGCGGTTCCCATTTGTTCACCCACGACGCGCCGAGCGTAAGGTAAGTGCCTTTGTCGGCCATGCCCTTGAACCACTGGTCGACGTTCAGCTCCACGTCGGCGCCGCTTATCCAGCTCCTGTTCAAGTCCCAGAAGCGGCGCTGCTTGCCGGCGAGCACCTTGGCCGTTACGCCCTTTACCGGACGCACCACGAGACGGCCGCCGAGCAGCGAGTTGTCAATGCCGAGCGTGCGCTCCTCGTATGTGCGGAGGATGAAGCCCGAGCCGAACTGCTCGTAGAAGTTGCCGAGGGTCAGGTCCCACGACTTGAAGTGCGCCTTGACATATATGTTGGGCACGCCCCAACCCTTGAAGCCGTCCTCTTTGTAGAACGACGGCAAGGGGTGCTTTACGAACTCGAAGCGTGCGCCGGCGTCGATGTGCTCGCTCGTAAGAGAGACATCGGCGTAAGTGTTGGTCAGCGCCCACTCGTCGTAGTCGCGGGCGTTGATGGCCTTGTCTTCCTGCGGTATTATGATGTCGCTTTGCACGCTTCCGGTCACGGTCAGCTTGCCGGCTCCGTCGTCTTGCGCGGCGGCAAAGAGTGTGGCCGCCGAGGCGGCAATGAGGCAAAGGGCACGGTGCGGCCTGCAAGCCCTCAACTGCTGTTTATTAGTCATTGGCATAACATGTATATACGCCGTAACGGCTTACTGTGCTACAAGTTCCCTTACTTTCTCTATCAGTTCCTCCTCGGCACCCTCCACATAGCCGTTGTGGCGGTACACGATTTTTCCGTTGCCGTCTACTATAATAGTATAAGGTATGGTCTGTATGCCGAGCGCACGTTTCAGCTCGCTGTTCGGGTCGAGAAGCACGTCGTAAGTCCATCCGTGGCTGTCAACGAGGGGCTTTACCTTGTTTATGTTCTGCGCCTGGTCTATCGACACGGCAATCAGCTTAACGCCGGTCTCCTCCTGCCAGTCCTCATACACCTCGCTGATGGCTGTAAGCTCGCGGTTGCAGGGCTTGCACCACGTTGCGAAAAAGTCGATTATGAACGGTTTGCCGTTGTTGGAGAGCGTGTCGGTCCTCACGGTCTTGCCGTTGATGTCTTTCAGCGTCACCGAAGGCACCTGCGCTTCGACGGCCATCGAAAAACACAATGAAAACAATAAAGCGTAGAAATACTTTTTCATACAAACATTTTTTTCTCCGCAAAAATAACAAATTTTTCTTTTTTGAAAAACAATTTTCGCAAAAACTCGTGTTTAATGTCGATTTTTATGCAAAATGGAATACGTCCCGCAAGCCTCTGGCAGGAACCACAACGCGTAGCCGCCTGACATTCAACACATTACAAAAGGCCACCTTTTGCAGGCTAAAACACGGCCTTTCGGCGTGTCATTAACGGCCTTTTGGAATGCAACAGGTGGCAAACAGGGTTCATACCCAAATCTGCTGGAACGTGAAAACACCCCATGACCCCATAACCGTATAACCTCATGACCTTATAACCCCATAACCGCACAACCCCATAACCGTAAAAAAAGAAACATTTTTCCACAAAGCCGCTTGTGTTTCAGATATTATAATTACCTTTGCCAAGCGATACGAACTACTATACCTGCCGCTTTTCCGGAGAGCCACGGCCTATACTTGAAAAGCGCGCTTACGATGAGGACTTTACATACTTTGATGAGAACTTTACATATTCATACTAACTAATCAAAAAACAGCAAATCATGGTAAAAAATCAATTACACACATTTGCCTATACGCTTATCGCCCTATTGGGAAGCCTGCTTTTCCCGATACAGATTTGCGCACAAGACGTAACAGCCACATGGGACTTCAAAAACAAGACACCCGTTGAAGCCGGACAAGTAGCATTGCAAGGAAACACTGGCGAAGTGCCTTCCAATATAGAAGGCATAAGCCTTTTCGTCGACGCCACCAACGGCAAGTTCAACTCGGCAGACAGAACTGGCGACGCGCAGGTTAACGCCGGAACGATAATCCGCGTGCCGGTAAAGTCGGCAAGGGACATCGTGAAGCTTACGCCAAGCCCCAACTACGGCAACTTCACCATCGGCGGAGAAGCGGCCGACCTTGTGAACCCGACAGAGCACAAGGCCACCACGGCCGAAGTGGAAGCCGGCTACGTTGAGATTGTGGCGACAGGCGGCTGCTACCTGTGGGAAATCAGCGTAACCTTCGTTTCCGAAATACAGAGCAGGGAGATATATTCAACCTCGTTCCAGGAATGGCCGGAAATAGACAGGAAGAAGAACACTACCGCTCCCACCACCCACGAGGTGACGACGAAATACAGCAAGGAGACGGTAACGTTCACTTTCTGCGGAGCAGGCGTAGACCCTGACGGCACGCAAGACAAGTTCAAAAACCTTGAAGACAAAGGCTTGGGCTACATTATAACAGGCAAGAAGGACGATGAGCTTGGCGGCGTAGAACCTTACGTGTTGACATCTGCCATCAAGTCGCTGTCGAAAATCGAGCTTACGCAGGCTGCCACCGGTGGAACGCGCGGCATTAAAGTTTCCGTAAAGGGCGACGGCGATGCAGACTGGGTAGTGTTGCACGACAAGTCTATCGGCACAGCCGCAGGCGAACAGCTCACGCTGCAAGTGAACAGGGAGAACTGCCAGATAAAGTTCGAGAACTACTCCGGCGGACTTAACGCCAACGCTTACATTACCGACCTTGCGCTCTACGGCCTGGTTGACATGTCGAAGTATCCGGCGCTCGCCACGTTCACATACAACGGCGAAACGTATCAGGCTGTTGACGTGTTCACAGAAACAGCGGAAGGCGTACAAGAGGCAACAATTGAATTGTTCAATGCCGTACAGTTGCCGTCGGCAAGCAACCCGATAACCGACGTAACATGCGACAACGGCGAAGTGGACGGCGATATAACTTACGAGCAAAAGGATGAGCACACCGTACTTGTAACGATAAAAGTTACGGCCAACGGCGAGACAATGACCTACTACGCAACATTCAAGCACAAGCCGTATTTTACACTGACATACATTGACACTGACGGCACAACCGTAATAGACAACACACAGAAGGTAGAAAAGGATACGGAGATAGGCACGCTGAACGACGGGACTAAGGTTACCGTGGCTGACGGAAAGGCTTTCCGCGGTTGGTTTGTAGAAGCTGAAGGCGGACGCAAATACACGACAGAAGACATCGTGACGTCAGACTTGAACATGTACGCCGTAGCTACCGATATCGAGACGGCAAGCCCGACAGCACGCTACTCGTTCAATCTCACCGATGAATACTTTTATGATGAAGACCACGAGGCTTTTAATGCCGAAGGCGCGACATGGCATGACGGAACTCACGGCTGGACGCTTGAAAGCGACGGGAAAATAGACCTGCTCGTAGGCGGGCATGCATACATCATAGCCACCGTATGCAGATACAGCAAGGAGGATGCCATAATGACACTGAGCGACGCTTCAGGTAGCGAGATAGCCACCGCAAGCGGCTACAACTCGACAGACGGCAAGACTGTAATGATGGAATATACCGGCCCGGCAGGCACGGTTACGCTAACCACAAGCAACGAGACCTACCTGCACAAAATCACGATAATCAACGCTGAAGACACACCGGTAGAGCAAAACGAGCTGGGATATTACATCGTAAAAGAAAATGACGGACTCAACCTACTCAACATCATCGACATTGCCAACGCACAGGCTTCAACCGACAAGCGCACCTATATCTTTGTGCCGGACGGCACTTATGACCTCGGACACGAAGTGCTTACACCGATTTCCGGCGACAACATATCGCTCATCGGCCAAAGCATGGACAACACTCTCATTGTAAACGAAGCAGAAGAGGAAGGCATCGGCGTTTCGGCTACATTCCTCGTAACAGGCAACAACACCTACATTCAGGACGTTACGCTCAAAAACGCATACGACTACTACCAGCCGGGCTTCGCAGGCCGCGCCGTGGTTATCCAGGACAAGGGCAACCGCACAATATGCAAGAATGTAAGGATGCTGTCTTACCAGGACACTTACTATTCTAACAACAATGACGCACAGTTCTACTTCGAGGACTCTGACATCCACGGAACGGTAGACTTCATCTGCGGAGGCGGCGACGTGTTCTTCAACCGCTGCACCATAACCGTTGAGCAGCGCAACGCCGACGGAAGCGGCGAATGCACGATAACGGCGCCGACAACGACAACAGGATTCGGCTACGTATTCAACGAATGCACCGTAGACTGCAAGGCCGAGAAGTTCAACTTCGGCCGCGCATGGCAGAACCAAGCAAGCTGCGCATACCTGAACACAACCCTGTTGCAGCCTGACCTTATCGTAGACAACCGTTGGACGCTCGGAGGCATGAACGTTCCCGCCTACAAGTTCGTTGAATACAACACAATGGACGAAAACGGAAACGTAATCTCGCCAGAGTCACTCGTGCTCACATTCACAATGGGCGACAAGCAAAATACTTTCGAGACAATCCTCACCGACGAAGAGGCGCAGGGCTATGCGCTCGACAAAGTGTTCACCGACTGGACTCCTAACGAGTTTGCGGCACAGAAAGAGCTCGGAGTGCTACGCACCGAAAACGGCAATCAGATAGCATGGGATGCAGCTGACGGCGCGATAGCTTACGCCGTATTCTACGACGGCAAGTTCGCCGGCATGACGACAAACACCTACTACGACGCGACCGAAAGCGACATGAGCAAATACACCGTACGCGCCGCCAACAACCACGGAGGCTTCGGCAAAGCTGCAAGCACAACTTCTTCAAGCGGCATCGACAATGTGGAAGCTGGCGAAGCCGTAAGCACCGAATACTACAGCGTCGACGGAACGCGAGTAAGCAGCGACTATCGCGGCGTTGTGATTGAAGTAAGCAAAATGGCGGACGGCAGCAAGACCGTGCGCAAGACCATCAGGAAATAATAACTGACGATAAATTCGGCCAGCCAGCACGATGCGCAAGCACTGTGCTGGCTGAGAAAACTTTACATACATAAAAACTTAATATTATGGTAAAAAGAATTTTAAGGTCAATGCTGTTGGTAGCGGGTATGCTCCTCGTCGCCAACGGTGCACAGGCGCAAGGAACGCCGGCTTTCCCCGGAGCCGAGGGCTTCGGCATGTACACTACCGGCGGACGCGGCGGCACGGTGTACCACGTGACAACGCTTGAAGACACTGGCTCCAAAGGGTCCTTGCGCTACGCAATCAACCAAAAGGACACACGCACCATCGTGTTCGACGTGTCCGGAACAATCCACCTCACAAAGGAACTAAAGATAGACCGTGACAACATAACCATAGCCGGGCAGACCGCGCCGGGCGACGGCATCTGCCTTGCAGACTATCCTGTCGTCATCTCGGCGAACAACGTCATCATACGCTTCATGCGCTTCCGCCTCGGCAACAAGGAAGTAGCCCACCACGAGGGCGACGGCCTCGGCGGCACGGACAACGAGAACATCATCATTGACCACTGCTCGGTAAGCTGGAGCATCGACGAATGCCTTTCGGTGTTCGGCAGCAAGAACACAACAGTGCAGTGGTGCATCGCATCGCAGAGCCTGCGCAACTCCGGACACGAAAAAGGCGCGCACGGCTACGGCGGCAACTGGGGCGGCTCGGGCGCGTCA